>SDBT01006197.1_pt1 | contig 19910 bp, 23 predicted proteins | sample 2277101 | NCBI WGS metagenome assembly SDBT01 (sample SAMN10404973, study PRJNA504765) | marine sediment metagenome | isolation source: marine sediment core GS10_PC15, 103 cmbsf | place: Arctic Ocean: Southern Knipovich Ridge | collected 2010 | reverse complement strand
TTATTAGGTGGATAACGATAATACATACAGTTTACCCATTGCCAATCATATCCTGCCGGTGCCGCTACCCAACGAACAATGGTGTATCGCTCGGAAAGCTCATGCAACCAACCAGACAACTGTTGCATTTGAACAGCAGGTGTTTTGGCATTACCCCTAATCTTTTCGAGGATCTTGGGGAATTGGGACCAAAACTCAGTCATTGTCTCGTCGCTAGGTTGTCTACCTTCTTGTGGAGTAAAGCAGAGATCAAGAGAGCTAACTACCCACTTACCTGTACGAACGGGATCAGGATACTGATCATATAGACAGGCTACAAGGGCTATCTGTAAACAATTATTAGTTGCTGGTGAAGGACCATCTGCCTCCACGTCAAAGGAAATGAAAATCGGTGTCTTGGACATATTATGCTTTTATAGAATACATTATTCGTTTTCAATTTTCCACTTTGATTCGTCTAGACATGTTGCTGCATCTATAATTTCATGAGAAACCCGGAGGGTTTCCCACGAGGGAGAACTCATTTCTTTTATATAAAAAGCTTGCAAAAATCTATGGATATCTTTTAAAAGTTTGAATCGTTTTCCGCATACATGCTCTCCATACTCTGAAGAGACATTCTTGGTAACTCGTGCACCCATTGATTCTATACGGATACCTTTTAAAGTAATTCGCAGTGGGTATTGAGTCTTTAATATATAAAAATGAATAACATTTATTCACATCATGAATAAGAAAATGAATGAAAGAACGTTGAGATATCTGTGGTATGGAATCACAACTATATTAGTTATTCTGGCAACCATACTTATATATGTGACATTTGGTCCTCTTTCTTCAGCAACTTATGACAATTGTGCTAAATACAAATGTATGGTGGTGGTAAATGGATCGTCATGTAGACTTGAGTACAAAGATTATATCTGTGACTGTGAGCTTGACTATTCTACATATGAGTATGCAAAATACGAGATAGACTGTTATGTGAATAAGACTAATAAAGATTCGTGCCCTACAGATGATTGGAGAGTTTGTAGGGATGATACAGCTTTTGTGTGGCTTATGATATGCATGGTTTTAGCCGTAGTTTTTACACTAGTAGCTATTTTGTCTATATGCCAATCATGTATGTGCCTATGCCACTCTAAAAATACCAATCAAGAAGTTGATTTAGAATGTTCAGACACAGTTGATTTAGAATGTTCAGAGGAACATGAATATCTAGACGCTGTTGAATTAGAATGTTCAGAGGAGTATGAATATCTAGGCACAGTTGCATTAGAACAGGTGGATATCACCCGGCAAGAATAGTAATTAACTGATCTCTGGCTCTCCAGAGCTCAGTTTAAATGAATTGGGGCTCTATTGGTGTTTTTACTATCGCATCTGGAAACCACCACTTGTGTTCAGGAAAGGTACTAGACATTTCAAAACGAAAGTCGTTGTGTGAGTCCCAGATCTTATACGTCAATCCACCACTACCAATACTAATAAACTGGCGCTTACTGATAACTTTAGTGTACCTCTCTTGGAACGAACTCCACTCCTTGGACCAATTCCCTAACAATAATGGTTCGATAGCTACGGCAACGCTACACTTGTATTCTAGATGGCTTCTAAGTGTAGTTCCTCCACCACTCTTATAAGATTGCAGTCGTTCGTTTAGTTCCTCAAATAATTTAGTAATGAATGTGTTGTCCAGACAAACCTCAAGGATAATTGTCCTGATAATGTATTTGCCAAGATAAAGTCGTGCGTCATAAGGCGACGTAAATAGACTCTGACTACCCGCTGGCATGCGAACAGTGATCTCCTCGCCTCCGTACCTGACTACTGTATGTTCACGATCCTCAGGATCTTGATCAATATCAATCTTTATTGCATCTGGAGGTGCGACCAAGGACAACAAGTAGCAAGTCCAGAGATTCTTATCGCTTTGGACAGCTTCATATTCCTCCAGAGCTTTAGAATAATATATTGTACTGTACGATTCTAACCGGATAAGGACGAATGACATTACGAACTACTTTACACTATGTGTGAGGTCAATAAATCAATTTTGAAAGGATGGTTCCCTACTGCGGCAGCCGCTGACCTTTGGAAAGCGGAAATGCAGCGAGAGCTTTGCGTGGAACATCGAAATCGAACAACCACGAGTGCGTATCCTTGCCTGAACCTTGATCTGTAGTTAACTCGGTTTCCCAGCGTTTAATTTCTTCTTCGTCAACTACACCAGTAAGACCAAACTGAATACAAAAGTCAACCAGTACTTTGTGACGGTCTTGAGCCTCTCTGCAGATATACTCGTTGGTGGTCTCCATACCAACCAAATGCAAAAGCTTGTCATAAAAATGATCAACCATACTATCTGATCCACCGGTGTACTGTGCAAAGCGTTCGGGTGTGGCGATGGTCTGGAGCTCTTGGAGCGAACATGGACGCGGAGTACTGTCTAAGAACAACGGACGATCCTTGTGCTTGGTAAATTGCCAGCATCGGATCACTCCAATACGCCCCATTGCCTCTAGACGATCAGCAAAACGTGGAATGAGTAGCCATTCTGGTTTGACAACTTTGTTGCCATTCTTGCTACAAGAAACCAAGCTGATCATCTCGATCACTAGCTCCGATAGGTTGTCTTTGGCACCAACCTTAGCCAAAATATAGCGGGTATTCTGCTGATCAGTGTTGTTGGGGAAAAATTTACTGTCGTCAGCATCATGTAATAACGCTGCCAATTGAATCGCTTCCTTAACGAGCCCCGGAAGAGGTTTTTCATGTTGTAGTGCTTTATTAGCGTGTTCTAGGACTCGATTCGCGTGGTCAATACCATGGCCTGCGTCGACCTTTGCTACTTCTAGTAGACCACTCAACAATTCGCGTGCGTAAGGAAGTGTAGACATTGTTACTTATTATAGTTATTAGTAACTATAATCAGTTTACGAACAGCAAAACTTACAACATCAAAAATGTTCACCGCGCTGTTGCTGAAAACTTCAAGGAGCACAAAGACAACGTAATTCATTCACTGTCACTCTCTGGTACTTCACAAACAGTTACGTGGTAACTGTTTGGCACTGCAACTGCATGAAACTCGACGCGGGCACCATATATTCTCCATGACGCGTGAATTTCATGGATAAAGTCTTCCGCTCTATGGTCATCAAAGTTTGGTGTCAGGTGATAAATGTCAAGCACGATGCTGTCCACAGAGCGGACTCGCCAGTGCTTGCACCGGTCCCAGTCATAGAGGAACTTTTCAGCCAGTTCCTTGCGAAAGTTCGTGTACGACGTTGAATGCAAACTCAGCGGTAGTGACGGTAGGGGTGTAATTCCACTCTCTGAAGTCATTTACTTATTATAGTTATTAGTAACTATAATCAGTTTTTAGGCCCGTCGAATAATTAGAATGACATTGAAATGTTTGCCGCGACTGCCGCGATACGCTCCTGTTGTTCAGAAAGTTGTTGCTTGTCGGTTACCACGACATTCTGCCACCGGGTGTCATTAGGGTTGGTGTTAGGGGGCAACCATACAAGTTTCCTTAACTGTGAAATTTGCAACTCCTGAAAAAAATCTTTCCGTACACTTGTTGAAAACGGATTATCCCGCAAACAAAGCAACTCTACTGAAGAATTATCTAACAAAAAGGTAACCATATTATCCACTAGACTACGGGTACGGCTATAGTAACCATGAAAGTAATTGTGCTCTAAATTCACACGAAGAACTCGTCCCGGTAACAGCCGGACTAACTGTTCAATGATTTTTTCCACTGCAGGCGCGTCTGAGTCGATAAAGTAGTGGTTAGATAAATTCACAGAGACCGGCTCACTATCGTCACTGGCTGATGGTTCCCAACCCACTAGTTCGGACACCCAGTCTTCAGGTGTTTTGATATCGCCCACTATTCTCATACCACGAGTGGGCTGCATTCGCGGTGAAAATCCTCGTTCTGCAATATCCTCAGCGCTCTGCGGATCTCCATAAACGGAGTAGATCGGCTGCACAGGATCAATGCGTTCGTCCTCAAGCCACTTATTTAGGAACAGCCGGAGTAGTGTGCGATGTTTCCGCATCGACCGATACACATCATTATCATTACCATCGCGCCGCCGTGGACGATTAATCACATCAATGAGCAGATCATCCGGAAGGGCGTATATGTCAGCCGCTTTCTCTGCTCTGAAATCAGGATCTATTTTAATACCTCGTTGAGCTGCCATGCGAACCCATTGTTGAATCTCAGACATAGTCCCAGTTTTATGTTCAAATGTTACATTAGCTCCAAAATTCAGTTTTAAAGACAATTAGCCATACGGCCAGTAACATGAAAATATCAAATATTAAAATTATATCATTATTAGTTAATGGATACGATATTACTATTCAAACAAGATCTAGATCGCTACCCTACTAAATCACTTCGAACATTACAGCGATATTTAGGTTTACCAGTTGTGGATAGAGCTGATTTATTATGGCAGTTGGCTATTTATCAGGCTCAGAATAACCATCAGCCCGCACGAATACAGAAAGCTGAGTTTCCTTGTTATGTACCACAAGTAAAAACTATTGCCGCAAGTGGACCATTATATGATCCATGGACTTTAAGTGATTACTTTTTAGGTATACTAGAGGACGGAACAATAAAAAGCTGGGGTCCAGGCGGTGATGATTCACCAGAACCTCCCCCCGGGAATATATTTACTCAAGTATCTGCAGGAAGTAGCCATTCTCTGGGATTGCTAGATGATGGTCGTGTAATTGGGTGGGGAGGTGATCATAGAGGTCAGGCTTCACCTCCTAGCGGGCATATATTTACTCAAGTATCTGCAGGAGGATTCCATTCTCTAGGTCTTTTAGATGATGGTACTATTATTGGATGGGGGATGGATAATGACGGTCGTACATTAGCGCCTAAACCTCCAGATGGGTCTTATTTTATTCAGGCTGTAGCAGGTGGAACTCATTCATTAGGTTTGCTTAACACTGGCGAGGTTGTGGGGTGGGGAATATATGCTGGGTTGGGGGAGGTAGAACCTCCTAAAGATACTAAATTTATTCAAATTGCTGCTGGTGATAACTATTCTATTGGTTTATTAGATGATGGACGGATTGTCGGCTGGGGTGAAGACTACAATCAAATACCTACAGAAAGAGATAATCCTCCTGATGGACATTGTTTTGTTCAAATCGCTGCTGGTGCACTTCATACATTAGGTTTACTTGATGATGGTAGTATTATTGGCTGGGGTCTAAATGATGATGGCCAGGCAGCATCCCAAACACCTCCTGACGGTAAACGTTTCATTCAGATCGCTGCTGGTGCTGATCATTCGATGGGGCTGCTTGATGATGGAGATGTTATTACTTGGGGAAAGGAAATAGATGATGATGACGAACCAGACAAGAAATTTATTGTACCAAGCACAGGTATGATCAAATCTGCTCTCAAAAAATAAAAAAGACTAAATAGTTTATATAAACTATTTAATTATTAGGTAAAAACATATGCGGCAGCTTGATGAGCAACCGCCGAATTGGCAAAATAGACCCCAGTATCACTTTTGTACAGTCCACGTCCGAAATGTTGGTGGCCAAAGGCATGAACCTTTAACTGTGTCAACCGGCTAATAGTTTTCCTCAATCCAAAATCACCTCCCTGATATGGTGGACCTTTGTAAAAGTCAGTATTACAATCCCCAATCCCGTATGGTGGACAGTGGGTAATCAATACATTGGTATCCGCTGGGATCAAGTTCCACTTTTCCATTAGTTCTGCCCTGGTCAGAGTAAAGGCATTGTTCTTGTTTCGCGGTCGCTTGGGGGTCCAGGGGCTTCCCCAGAACTTGATACCCTCAATTTCTACCCCACTGTCTTCTAGGTAAATGATTCCTTGATCCCGACAAATCTTGAGGTATTTGTCCTTGTTGTTCTGGATAAGCTTGTCGTGATTACCAGCAACTAGAATCTTGTGAGGGTGAGTTTGGCTTCCCATCCATACCAAGTAGTCAGTAAGATCCTTGTGCCAGGGCATACACAAGTCCCCAGAACAAATAAGGAACTCTCCACCTGGTACATGTAGCCGACGATGCTCCCAGTGTGTATCAGAAATACAAACTAACGTCTTTCCAACTACTCCCATTGGCGGGTCCCCAATAGGTTGGACAGCAAAGTGTGTATCACGTTTGGACGGGGTCCACACTGTTGGAGGATAATAAGTATCAACCTCTTTTTTAACTGCAGTAACGTCCTCGCTCGGGACCCATCCATAACGAGCTAAAACTTCCTTGTATTCTTGTGGAGGGGATTCTTTCCTGACATGTGGGTTGTCTAGATCTACACCTGCATCTAGAATCTTGGCCAGGGTCTCAGTACCAAGTTGGTTGTCCCATACCAATGACAACATTGGCTTCCCAGCCAACGAGTATCCATACGGTATGTAGGACTTGAAAGAATCCTGGTAAACGTTCACCCATGCCTTTCCGATTCGCCAGGACTCGAAACGCTGCTTAATATAGTCATATTCCCAATCTTTGAGATAGTCATGGAACAATTTTCCAAAGCTATCCCGGACCTTTTGATCACAACCTAAACAAATGCAAGCAAACAAAAAGTCTAGATCGTGATTGTTTGCCAGATGATGGAGAACAGTACGGTTCTTACTATCAGGATTAGATAGTTTCTTAGAATCTAACGCTGCTAAGGCTCGTAGATCTCTGGATTTGATGATGTTATTCATAATGGTTGCTTGTGCACCTACTTTTAGTTGAGATTTTCTAAACTAATTCAATTTAAGCAATTTTATTCTTAATTTCTTGGAGTTTTCCGCTGTATCAATCTTTTCCCAACACCACCTCTTTGTACAACTTTACCAAGATATCCCCATGACATCCAGCTGGTTTGCACCAACATCCAAGCACCTTTCCTCCTAGCTCTGGTAAAGCCGCAAGTAATTCCGGAGAATCTCGGATGTGTTGCTCGTACAACTTTAATGACTCTTCCAAAGAGTACTTTTTGAGGGCGTGGGGATTCTTCCACTTGCTCCCCACCGCTCCAGGTACATAAAAGGCCATGTTCCGACCAATGTACATGTGGTTTGGATTCTGATCTAACCAGTCCTGGAGATCCTTGTATCCTTCTTTGGTGAGGATAGCCTTCTTGATACAGACTACTGTCGGTGGATTGTGGGATTCTTGCGGAGCCGTAGACGTTTCTGGCAAATGCTCCACATGAAGCGGAAGCGCGGCTTTTTTGGCAAGCGATATGCTATTTTGGGTACCCTTTCCTGTGGTGCTAGGAAAGGCTATGACATGAGTAGCATCAGCAATAATGGCCTTGTTACGAATGGGTCCTGCTGCCTTTCCATGGGCGTCCCAGTCTGGTAAGTATTCTCTGAGCGGTATATCGTGCTGAGCAGCAAATTTTGCTGCAAGAGCATCAGCTCCTTTAGCCCCACCACTGACAATATGTATCAGTTCACTGTATTTGATGTTCCACTCTTGCAGAGTTTCGTTAACTACCTTAGTTAAAAGCTTGTAATCAGTAAAGTCACGACTGCCAACAATAGCAAGTTTGTATTCAGGCGGAGATAACAACCGTCGTACTTGTGCAAACTGAGCTTTTGTTTGCGGCATTCCTTGTTTACGGACCCCTTTTACAACTCGTGACTTGAAGGAATCTGACAATGTAGCCAAAGCCTCGTCCGCAGTCATACCATACATCTTTCCTAACATTACCGCAATCACTGTTCCTGTTCGTCCCTTACCTCCCAAACAATGAATAAGTAATTGAAAGTGCTTTCCTACTGCTTTTATTAGAGTATCAGTAAGTACGTCCAAAAAATTATCGCTAACCACGCTTCGATCTTTAATTGGGATCCGGGCAAGAATAATAGGTTGCTTGTATCGTGCTGACCATACCTTTTCACAGAATGAAGCTCCGGATGGTTGGAATTTTGGTGCAATTACTTTTCGATACGAATTTAACTTTGTTTCTTCATGGGCTTCTTGAAGCGACAAGATCAAGTTAATCGGGGCATTTACCAAGGAGTCTACTACCTGTTTGTGTTCGTCAAGGTCTGGAGCACCTGGGTATGCAGAAGCAAGTACAAATTCAGGCACCACCCAATTAGAGGTTACTGTCGGTGGGGTTGGAAACTTGCCTATTAAAAATGTACGTACTTCATTCAAGATTCTACCTAACATATTTTCACCATCGCCGTTCTTACCTAATCCCCAATATGCATCACGCGGACTGTCCTCTGCCAAGTAAGCATCACCAGTACCAATAAGGAGGTCCTTCAGTTTTTCGTGTTGTGTAAATTTTGCCCATACTGCTTTACGCATTATGTTGTCTTTGACAATATCCCAATCAGTGCGCACCTTGACAGAGTCCTTTTTGGATTGCTTGATGAGATCATTGAGTAGGGTCTTGTCTGTAGCAGATACGTACCAGTGTGCAGCGTAGCCACCCCGTGCAATTTGTTTTGCCAAGTAGTATGCCTTATTGGAGGTGTTGACACTACGGATCTTCTCCGCATAGGCCAAGTCCGCAACACTTGCGCTGGGACCCATAAACTTTTGGGCCTGGTAGTAGTACTCTGTGCTGAGGTACTTGATCCCCTCAACGATAATCTCAGCTAGATAAAAGTTGGAGAATTGGTAATAGGGGTCTTTTTCACCATAAAACAGTATAGAAGTCATCTTATCGAATCCAAAGATAATCTGATTTTTGAAAATCAGAGTTTCCAAAAATCAGTTTAAGTTCAGCTGACGATCCCACGCTCTTCAGCAGCAAGCTGCGTCGTCTGCGGGGGCGCAACCCCGCACTGTGCGTAGCGAACAAAGTAATCCCAATCACAAGCTTCAAATTGTTCTTCATAGCCTGTCTCTCCTTCGCTAATACAGTTTTCGTATGCACGTTGATGGAATGGAGTTTTATCGCCATGATGTACTAGCGGTGGATTTTGAGAGCTGTGGGCTAATACCGCAGATACTTTTTTCATTACTTGATCATGATACAACGGGTAAGCAATTGCAGAATCTACAATACGACCCCATGCACCGCGATAGAGAAATACAAATGGTTTCTTTTTTGGCGCTGATCGTGAAATAATTTCACGACATTTTCTATGAGTTCCATTCGGATCTTTATCATCACAAACATAAATTGTATCAGGCGCGATCTTATCTAACAGCGCAGTGACTGCATTGATGTCAGCCTGCGTAATTTCTCTACCTGTAGCATAGTAAAAAGGAAGATCCATAAACTCCAACGTTGCAAGTGGATCAAGCATACCAACTGCCAATTCAGATTCCCATTGGCGAATCTCCTTCTTAGCTGTTGTAAGACCTGAAGTACAGTATGCAATGTTAAGGTCAAGCATTGTTTGCATGATACCTCCACAGCCAATTACATCATCATCTGGATGTGGACTAAAGATAATCTTAGCACCGCAACCGAACATTAACTTTTTAGCTTTACGCAATTTCTTAACAGCTGCGTTATCACAGACAAGAGTGCAATTCGGATGTTGCGCCAAAAGACGCAGCGGTGTTTTCTGACCAGGTGTTGCTAAAGACATTAATGCGTCAGCTTTCTTTTCGCCAAATGCCATGATAATAATTTTCTTAGCTCCCATAATCTCCTGCATGCCAATAGTGAGAGCTGATTTAGGAACATCGTCTATAGAATTAAAGAATCTTGCATTTACTTTTCTTGTCGATTCATTCAATGTGACTTTTCTACATTTATTATTAATACAACTGCCCGGTTTGTTAAACGCAATGTGCGCATCTTCACCAATACCACCGAGTAGCAAATCAAACCCCCCAGCTACTTGAATAGATGTATGATAAGCTATGCATTCATTGTCAGTATTTATGATATTACCATCTAAGAAATGCGAAACTGGCCGGTGCTCAGGCCTCATTCGTTCAAATAAATTTTCATACATTTCATATTGATAACTTTGGGGATGATCAGGAGATAATCCGACATATTCATCCATATTAAATGTTGTAGCTCTTCTCATATTCATCTTACAAATGTGATCATAGACTCCAACTGGAGTCGATCCTGTTGGTAAACAAAGTACACTATCTGGCTTTTCCTCTAGTTGTTTTTTAAATATAGCTGCGACCCAAATGCAGGCTCCTTCATATGTATCAAATGGTAGAATTCGCATTATTAAATGTTAAGAATATAATTCGTAAATCAGTTTGACAAGTACGTATTTTTAAAGCTCCCCAGTAAAATTGATCTTGAGAGGCACAGATGAGTATAAACAACACTACAAATGCAGTCGTTTCTAAAAGAAAACGGTTATGTCTGGGACTCTGGTGTCTCTGGCCACTACACTTATGGTCCCCAGGGCGCAGCACTAAAACAAAGTATTGAGAACAAGCTTCGCTGCACTGTTGGTGCAGAGGGTTTTTCAGAGATAGTAACACCGCTGCTCCTCCATAAGGATGTATGGGTGCGAAGTGGTCACTGGGACAAGTTTCGTGATCCAGTGGTCTATACTAAAGCCGGTAAGATGCTCCGCTTGGATCACCTTATTGAAGAACGTGACGTTGAGTATGTAAATTTAAACTTTGATCAGATTAGTGAGTTCCTCGAGAGCTACAACACATCTGCAGCTGACCCGGTTGTGATTCCTGACCAAATTCAATATCGAGATCTAATGATGCGTTGTCATTCTGGTACTCAAGATGTTGGTTTGCGTCCTGAGACAGCCACCGCCACCTATAACAACTTTGATGAATTATTGATGTTCTTCAACCAGCAGTATCCGATCAGGGTCTATCAAATCGGCAAAAGCTTTCGCAATGAGATCAACCCCCGCAATGGTGTACTTCGGGGCCGAGAATTTACACAGGCTGAGTTTCAGGTTATTCTACCACTAGAACAAAAGAATACTCGCCAGTTTGACTATTCTGTGCTCTTGGATATTCCTACTGCTGCACCGATGACTCTCGAAGAATGGCAACAGTTACCTAGTGAGTATGCATACTACATACAGTTCACCTCTCAAGTCTTCCGTGATCTTGGTATCCCACTGGACAGATTTCGCCTTCGCCGGCACGCAGAGGACGAACGAGCATTCTACGCTCTCGACGCCTGGGATATTGAAGTCAATCTAAATGGTCTAGGTTGGACAGAAATCGCTGGTATTCACGATCGCGGCGCCTATGATCTTCGTCACAAGAAATTCAAAAAGGGTATCCCTCACATCATCGAGATTGCTATCGGTACTGATCGCCTTTTCTACAGCATTCTAGACACCTTGTATGAGAACAAGACCGAACATGAAGGTAAGACAATCCTAAAGATTCCTTACTCAATTGCCCCAATTACTGTGGCAGTCTTCCCGTTGGTCCGTACCAACAAAGAACTAGTGGTGATTGCCAACCAATTATATCAAAAGCTCAAGATGGTCTTTGCAACCGAGTACAATGATAAGCACAGTATCGGTCGTCGTTATCTCAGAGCAGCAGTCAAGGGTATTCCGTTGTGTGTTACTGTGGACACGCTAACTGTAGAAGATGGTACTGTTACTCTTCGTGAACGTGATACTGAACAACAAACTTGGGTTCACCAAGACAATCTTGTTGAGGTGATTCTACGACGAAAATTACAGTGGTCATAAAATCTTGACTAATATTAATCATGTTTTTTACTAGCTTAACAGCAGCAAGTATCAACAAGAACGCAAAGAATAACCCCAATGGTGATGACAGCAAACCTACTGTCAATAGCGGTGCTCTTTTGTTCTTATTGGCGGTTTTCCTAATTGAACTAGCTCTTTTTGTGTGGGCGATGATTCTGGCTGTCCGTTGTGGCAAGCGGCATAAGGACCTATTTATTCACCTAATATTCGCATTCTTCTTCCCATTCTTCTATATTTTGTACTATTTTATCTCTGGATGTGGTGGTTTTGATGGGTGTGGTGTTGGTGAGAGCATCAAAAAGGTTCAATCACAAATCCATGAGGGTACAAGCTCGACAGTACCGATGCATTGGGCTAAAAAGTCTGAAGAGTAAATCCAATATATTTTAAAGGACTCAGTCCTGTAAAATAATGTTAAAGTTTAATTATGGGGAATATGTTTTTCAACAGTTAATTACAACAGAGTTTGTACAACTCAAGTTGGCCCATATCTTTATTTCGCTCGCTGCAAACTGTATTAGTCTACATCTGGCAACTGTACTCTGCTTGATCGTGTCGGTAAACGTGTATGTCGACTTTTTCCTTCAAATTGCAATCTCTGTGACCTGCTCGTTAAAGATTAATCATATCTACAACTTTGTCGAACGTTATGAGACAGAGTTTTATGCACTGACACAGTATCTGATCAATAACTATAGTATTGACAACTATCGCTATTGGAAGAGAGTTGTTGTTATTGGGGTGTGTATGTATGCTTGTGTACTACTGGCAGTGGTACAGCTTACTAATTGGGTTTTGTTTCTATATATTATTCAATACGCAGTGTGCTTTTTGATTATTGAGCAGTTTGAACAACAACGAGTCCAGAATTGGATTAAAGAATATCAAAATCGTCCAGTAGCAAAGGTACTCACTGATGATCCAGCTTCAGACTTTTTAATAAATAGCTACTTGTCGCCAAGAAGTAATGTTTTACGTACCCGTAGAAGCAGTGCACCTACCCGAGATCGACCTGCGATCCGCAATAATGAACTGTCTTTAATTGGGAACGACTGTTCAGGTAGTATCAGCTCTGGCTATAGCAAGCCAAACTATCGCCAAGGTTTAACAGACCAGATTAATCGCTCTACATTGAGAGGATCAGTGACCGGCGGTCTGCGAAAACGAAATTCAGCCTCACCGGCCGCCCCCATAGATGCTTCACATCTCCCTCGGAGCAACGCAAGCATTAGGAGTTCTTGGGCAAAAGACGGTACTCAGACAAAGCCTTACAGCAGGCCTCCCAACTATTAAAGTGATCGATCATTGGGTGCTGAAAAAACACATTGGTTCTTGCATAGGCATCGTTATTAGGACAGACCACCCATACCTGCTTTCGAACGCCGAGCTGTCCATTCTCTGCTGGAGCCTGTTTGTGCCCTAGTGCAACCCCTAGCTCAGTAAAAGTACCCCGATAATCATACTTGGGATCTTCAAGTAGTGCTATAAAAATGTCTGCTGCTAGTACTCCTTTGACGTCTAAAAAAGCATAGAGCAGCATCTCATCAGGAGCATCTGTATGCTCAACTTTAGTCCAGTCATGAGTAATAGTATGTCCTAATTCCCTAACATCCCCCATACGAGAGCGGATAGACTCCTTGTCTGTCCATTTGCCAGCTACGTATACTGTTCTCGGAACGCCTTGCGTTGCTCCGAGGGAGAATCTTTGATTCTCTGAGGTCATTGTATTAGTACAAATACTAATACAATTATTTTCAATCAATTTTGCGGGGTTGCACTCCTTTAGGATATTACATGATCACCAAGGTGCACCTGCACCACTAATAAAGTACTCCATATCCATTCCTCGTCGCTTGTACTCCCACAAGTACATTGATAACTCTGCCTCGGGGACAGTGAAAGGTGGCTCCTTTGACTTGTTAATGAGCGATTGGATCTTGCACGTTAGTTCCCCCATCTCTAATTCGGACATCTGCGCTTGTTCTTCAGTGCTAGGGGTATATGGCGGGGTTTCGCCGTCGCTCGTATATTCCGTCATATTCTATTCTATTCTATATACTATTTATTTAAAATCAATTTTGGCTTTGGACGCTCGGCCGCAAGGCCTCCGTCGCTTGCGGGGGCGGAACCCCGCATAAGGCTCCAAGGGGTTCTGGGGATCGAAGCTCCCCAGAGGCCTAATCAATTTTGCATCAATAGAGGCGGAGCATTAGAAATGACGTTGACTACTCTACGATGTAACTTGTTAATCAACTCGGTGACCTCATCTGGATTGCGCGCTGGTGGAGGGGCTAATGGATAAGCCGTAGGCTCATCTTCAGAGTGTGACTTTGGAGAAGATTCGTTAATAGTTACCTGACCAATGTGAGTATACGAATTAGTGGTTTTATTTAAACTAGTATCAGTAATACTCCACAGTCGTTCTTTCATTTCTTGTAATTGCTGATCTTTCTCAGCAAGCCGTTCTTTGAGACTTGATATTTCTGTCTCGTACACCTGCACTCGCTGGTAAATCAGATATTCAATACAGGACATATAATGCCGATGTAGGCTGTCTGATCTACTGAGAACCTTATTGCAGTATTCACAGGTTAACTGTGAATCTCGATCGGTTTTCTCCTCCTGGAGCTCAATGCAATACTTTGCTGTGCGCTGATGTTTGCTAAGATTACTAGCTTTTGCAAACTCGCCCTTGCAAAATTCACATATATATTTGGACATCTTGCAGTTTGGTTTACATCCTTTTAGACATTTAACATTTTTGTGCCGGCGCAGTCAGTAATAGGACTAGGCATATAATAAAAAATAGTACTATTATAACCACTATAAAACCATTTTTAATTGACAGATCTGATCCACTATCAGATACTATACTGTTATCATTCCAATTAATTGGCGGTGGTGGAAGAAACTTTATCATGGTTTCATCTTTAGGATAACCATTTGTTCTTCCACTTGGTTGTATAGTTCCAATATAGTATTCTAATCCTATCAAGCCATGTATTGATTCTACGCCAATTGCAACGTTTCTTCCACCGCCATAAGGCGTCATATAGTGTATTTCAATGTGATTTGTTGTCTCAAATAATTTAACTTGCATTTTAAGATCCCAAGTATTATCTAAACATGGCGGGCTACATGCATCATATTGAACAACCATCATTCTGTATGGTTTGGTGCTAAGCGTTGATATATTAATTGTGTTAACATTTAGATCGGTAGCAAAACCTGCAATAAATCCATTATAACCTGTTGTTGTAGGTATTTCGTAGATATATGGAGGACGACTACAGTCTCTACGTGTATCAAATTGCAAGATGCCATTAGTGCATATTAAAACTTGACTAGTTAGTATCCCCGACCCCGGAAATGCGTTAAAAAATTGGAAATCGAATCCAATATCTACGGTAACACCTGTTGCATATCCATTTTTAATAACAGTATTATTAACGTTGTCTGTCCAATTGTACACAGTACCCCCTTCAGTATCACAGCACGCATAATTCACTATACTTGGTTCAGTAAAATTTTTACAGGGAGATATGCTATTATTACTATATGTACAACTAGGCGTAGCCTGAGCTATAGTAGATGACAATAGAACGGAAATAATTAAAACATATATTGTGAACATGTTCAAACAGGATTTAATAAAATTTATAATTTATAAAAATATTATCAATTTTTGCGGGGTTTCTTGCGAAGCCGCATCCTCCGTGGCCCTCTTCGGTAAGCGGCCGCAAACGACGAGGCTTGCGGCCGGAGGCAGGTTTGCGGCCTTATGCGGGGTTCCGCCTCCGCAAGCGACGGAGGCCTTGCGGCCGAGGAGCGTGAAAGAGCTTGCGTAGGCGAACGTCCAAAGGCCATTACAGCATTTTGCTAAGGTGATTCACAAACTCTTTGGTCAACTCATTCTCCTCTCCTTTTGCCGCTTGTTGACACTTTACAAGTAATTCTTGGAGATGTGTGGCTTTGGTTAATAAATCGGTCAAATTACTGGTATGGGCTGTACCTTCAGCAGCAATCTTTTGCACCTCCTGATGTAGTGCTCGATACTCCGCATTGATTAATTCCTCATTACGTGGAGCAATGGCTTGAAAAAAGCGTCGGGTTAATTTCAAACCATTAGCATCATCTATGAGTTCACCGTCACCATCTTTATAACGTAGTTTCTTTCTAGCTTTGTCTGTGCATAACAACCGATCCTTGAAAGGATAGCTACCAGCAAAGTCAGCATACCCTTTAGCCCCGTCGTGGATAAAGTCAATTGTAAGGTGCTGCAAGTGGTCAGCAATCTCTTCATCAGTGATAGGTGGCAAGTTCATAACCACATTGTTACGGTTATTGTTATTATTATTATTGTTGACATTTGTTGGACGATCTACTAGTTTAGCCATCAGCCTCATTAGGTCGCCAATCTGAGCTTGCAAGGATGTATCTTGCTGTAACTCTTCTTGTTTAGCCAATGCAGGCGCACGAGAACACGTTTTTTGATGCCGAAGCATGATATCTTGGCGACTATATGTCTTATCACAATGGGTACACCTATAACTACTTACATTAGTATTATTTTGTATAATCAAACAGTATTTAGCAGTACGCTGGTGTCGGGTTAGTTTATATACACTACTAAACGTAGTACTACAATATTCGCATTGGTACATTATTTAGATCTGATTACAGCTTTAAGCAGCTTGCGGGAAATTGCGGGTAATTGCGGGTAATTGAGGGTAAATGAGGGGTACACCCAATTGACCCTGCAATAGCGATGTTTAGTTGCGGGTAATTGAGGCAAATTGAGGCAAATTGAGGCAAAATCCAGGGTCCCTGTGAAGCATCTTTCTTATTACAGGGATACTTAGGGAGGGTTACTCGAAAAAATTTTAATTTTCCAAGATTCGAATCTACACATAAAAAGTTTGTGTGTTTTCAAAAATTACTTATAATTAAAATTTATTCTCGTTTCTCAAGATATCAGGTCTATCAATGAATCAGGGAAATGATCCCGGGATCTGAGACTACTCAGTGTGAACTATCTAGTTTTTCAAATTGCTCTCCTGGCCAAGAAAAGTCCCGGGCGAATGGATTCGGTGTGATAAAGGGCAAAATGTCCTCGTTCAAAATGTGCCAGGGGCTATTTAGCACGCAAATACGCAAGTACTGTGAATGATTCGACCCCTAGGCATGGTTTTAAATGTGCAAGGAATGTTGGAACGCGGCTGTTTACTTTCGACAGCATATACCCCTGTCGAAACAGGTGACCATGGGCCACCAACGCGGTGTCAAGTAAGAATGTTAGTTTTTACTAGTCTTGTTCAGACTAATAAAGATTAGTTCGACTTACAGCTCAGCAATCACTGCAGCTTGTTCATAGATTGTTCCATAAAACCCGTTGTTACCAAGATGGATCTCGCTATTACCAGTACTAGTTAAACGAGCAGGCCCAATGCTTTTGAAGAATAGTACATCTCCAAGTCGATACTCATCAGCAACTGCTATTCCAGTACCGTCATCAAACTTGGGCATAAAGGCACTAGGGACTGGAGTAGATTGTTCTCGCTTACCAGTGTCTTCAATCAGTGCTCCTTGTTCACTGTCTACGTACTTTAGATCTTCAGGATTATCCCAATCGACCGTTTGCCACACTTCCATATCTAAGAAAGAAAATAAGGGCATTAGTTCAGCTCGGCACAACGAACCGTCAGCATTAACCAACTCCACCAAGTCAACGTTGGCAGTGTACTTTTTGAGTAATTCAAAAGTATACCGATCAGTACCTTTCAGCAGAGCAGGCTCAAGAGACTCGCCCATATAAATATGATTACAAAGGAATCCAACCCGGTGGACGCCTTGTTTCCGTAAGTGCTTGAGCTCTGCTTCAAAGTCGCGGTTGGTTAATGCGTATATTTGTGGCTCAAGAGTAATATCAAAGATTAAACTCACCCGATAACCAGATTCGACCTCAGTTACCATGTGAGGAGTATCGTGGTAAAAGACCGCGACTGATACCTGGTCTTGATCAGGATGAGGCGCCCCACAAGTCTTAGCCTCGCACAGATCGCAAAAGGCCTCGTCCATACTATCGTCACGGATTCGCGCACGCACTTCGCTAGTACTATCGTCACTGTCAGATTCATCTAGCGCGGACTGATCTATGATATTATCACGACACGATAGGATGAGTTCTCCACCCTCATTCTCTCCAAGCACATGAAGCTGAACTGACATCGTGGCGAACATGTTCTCGCGATGATTAGAGTCAATGTGCCACGTGAAATGGTCCCCTTTTTGATAAACAACCATCTTGTAAAAGTGAAACGTAGGCTTACCGAGACTATGGAGATCTTTGTCCAGCATTTTGCTGGCTCGGATTTCCAGTTCTTGTACAAAATCTGGGTTTAGCTGAACATGATCGGCCAAAAGTTCCTTGGACTTGCGAACCTCGGTGTCAGTGACGGTTTGATTGCCTTTACCAACTTTAGATTGGGTTCCCCGCCCCCACAAGGCTTTAATGGTACCCTCATCAAGGTTATTATAAAAAGGCGGAGTGTTAAAGACTACACCAATGTTATCAGTCCAGTTGAATTGGTCGTGGGCTACACGATCCACATCTTGTAGGAACTCTGTGGCTTTGTTAGCGTAGAAACTTCCATTGGAAGAGATAGCTGGCTTGCTAGCCATCTTGTAACTGCTTTTTTGCAGTTACAAGATCTGGTTTTCAATTTTTAATTATTCTTTTGTGCCGCTGTCCGCGTCTGTAATAGAAATATACACTGGTTCTCCCCCACAACCATCCGCGTCGTGCCCAGATCCCTCACGCTGAAACTTGAAGCCAGCGAGATGATCCGCTTCATTAAGCATATCACATACACGATCTACGATGCTGATGTATTCAGCAGTATTAGAATAGACCTCAAGACTACCACTATGTTTCAACTGTACCTTTAATTTCTTTCCAATCCATGAGTCCTCAATTGTTTTAACCATGAGGTTATAGCAATTTGCATAAACAGTCTCTTCTTTGGCTTGGTATTTAGCTTTGTTCGCAGCATCAACTTTTTCTTTTAGGGTGGGCATTTATTCTAAATAATAGAAAATAACCCATAATCAATTTTGCGGGGTTCCGCCCCCGCAGGCGACGGAGGCCTTTCGGCCGAGTGGACGTTCGCAGAGTGTCCAAAGGCCAGCTTAAGAGAACATTGCCTGAATTTTGCGCAGTCGTGGACAGTAGATTTGGTGAATATCAGCCTGGTCGTCGCCATGCAAGCATTGAATGGTTGGAAACATGATGTTTAGAACACCAAATATCTCCTGTTCTGCTTCATAGTATTCGTCCTCACCGTCTTCTTCAGTCACTGCGAAATTAGCCAAATAATCTGTATCCTGTATACGGTTAAAGAGGTACGCTGCATTACGCTTGATAAAGTTTTTGAGGTTGTTTGCCTGCCCAACCTCCCAATCAGCTTCCCGAATGTATCTCCAATCAGCAGGTTCTATGAGGAGGTGGAGTATTAGGTCTTCGACTAGTTTCTGACACTCCTTGCGAATCCGTCGCTCGCTTTCCTGTGGAGTGCTCATTGATAGTTATTATGATGACATGCCCAGATTTTTAATTCAGTTTTTGATTTTTATTTTATGTTGTAGATTTAAAGGTTAGCTGTGAAATTTTCAATGTTCAAATTAAAGAAAGGAACTAATAAAGTCCAGCTTAGTCTAACGCCTAGTTTTACCCCATTATTAGAGTTCACAACCCCCTATACAGGAAAAATTAATCTAAGTAAAAGACATGCTGACAACGCTCAAAGAAAGGATGCCAACATCAAAGCCAACAACGATGAGGTTCTGGATCTCAGTTCATACCGAGAGTACTTTACAGCTTATCGGGACAACTATACCCAACTAGTAATAACTGTCAGCGCAAAGGCCACACTTACGTACGAACCATTTGCCGATGCTCCGGTTGAGTCTACAGTTGGCAAGACCATTGACTTTGGGTTGGAGGAAGATCCCGATTACAATCCTCCTGAGCCTGATGTCCAGAAATGCCCAATATGTCAGCAAGAGGTACCGATGAGTAATCTCATGTCGCATATCCAAGCTAATCATATGTAATGCGGGGTTTCGCCCCTACTTTTAACAAAAGTAGATCAAAAATGATGCACTGAAAGGAGCTGCGCTCCTTTCGAACCTAGCAGGCTTATTGCCTGCGGCGGTTTGGGCACTTTAGTGAGCC
>SDBT01006196.1_pt1 | contig 19915 bp, 33 predicted proteins | sample 2277101 | NCBI WGS metagenome assembly SDBT01 (sample SAMN10404973, study PRJNA504765) | marine sediment metagenome | isolation source: marine sediment core GS10_PC15, 103 cmbsf | place: Arctic Ocean: Southern Knipovich Ridge | collected 2010 | reverse complement strand
GAACAACCAGCAACCCTATATCCATCCAAAAACAACCAACTAAAACTAATCTTTAACCAGCCTCAACGAGCAATCACTCCAGGTCAGTTCGCAGTTTTCTATCAAAAAAACATCTGCCTAGGCGCAGGCAAAATAACTTCTTGACAAAGTTCTACATAAAAGGTAGAATTTGACTATGTTTAATATTTCTAAAGCCAGCGAATACGCCATTTTATTTCTTACCCAACTGGCCAAAAATAAAAAAAAGGAGCCAGTGAATTTGGAGCAAATCACTAGCCAAACTAACCTACCCTACAAGTTTTTGTCCCGGATTGTTTTAAAATTAAAAAAAGCGGGTTTGATTAAAAGTACTAAAGGCGCCGCTGGCGGCTATCAGCTAAGTAAAAACCCAAAACAAATCACTTTAATGCAAATTATTGAAGCCGTGGAGTCTAAAACCTGGTTTGTTTCCTGTCTTGGCGGCAAGTGTGTTTTGGAAAAGTCCTGCTCTCATAAACAAATCTGGGCCCGGTTGCAAAAAAAACTGAATTTAGAAATGGAAAAAATAAAATTAAGTCACCTATTATGAAAAAAATCTATTTAGACTATGCTGCTTCTACTCCGATTGATCCTCGGGTTTTAAAAGTAATGGCCAAACATTTAAAAAATAATTTTGGCAACTCCTCTTCTTTGCATTTTTTTGGCCGCAAAGCTAAAGCGGTAGTGGAGCAAAGCCGACAAATCATCGCTAGGGCCATTAATGCTGATGCTGAAGAAGTCATTTTTACTGCTTCGGCGACGGAAAGCAATAACACGGTTTTAAAAGGTATCGTTTGGGCAAATAAACATAAAGGCAATCATATTATCACTTCTGCGGTGGAACATGATTGCATTCTAAACTCTGCTAACTGGCTGCAAAGCCAGGGCCTTAAAATCACTAAGTTGGCAGTAGACAAATATGGTTTGGTTAACTCGCAAGAAGTAAAAAAAGCCATCACTCCCAAAACTATTTTGGTTTCTGTGATGCATGCCAATAATGAAATCGGCACTATTCAACCGATCGCGGCAATTGGCAAAATCTGCCAACAAAAAGGAGTCTATTTCCACACTGACGCGGCCCAAACATTCGATAAAATCCCCATTGATGTCTGGAAAATGAAAATCGATCTTTTAACTGCTTCTGCTCATAAAATTTATGGGCCCAAAGGGGTGGCTTTGCTTTATGTAAAAAAAAGGGTCAAAATCGAGCCTTTACTTCACGGCGGCGGTCATGAAAAAGGTTTAAGATCTTCAACTATGAACGTACCTTTAATTGCCGGCTTTGCTCAAGCGGTCGCCCTGGCTCAAAAAGAAATGCCAAAAGAAACTGTGCGTTTAATTAAACTCAGGAATAAATTAATTAAAGGCATCCTCAAAACCATTTCTCATTCATCTTTAAACGGCCCTCCGCAAAAAAGACTGGCCAATAATGTTAATATCCGTTTTGCTTTTGTGGAAGGTGAAGCTGTGATGTTGAAACTAGACCAGCTAGGCGTGGCAGTTTCCACTGGCTCGGCTTGCTCGTCTCAAAACCTGAAACCTTCACACGTGCTTTTAGCCACCGGGCTGAGGCCGGAACAAATACATGGTTCCATCAGATTTAGTTTGGGCCGCTGGACTACAGCAAAAGAAATAGATTATGTTTTGCAAGTCCTGCCCAAAATTATTAAAGATTTAAGACAAATCTCGCCTTTTAAAGGATAAAAATGTACACCCAAAAAGTTTTAAAGCATTTTCAAAATCCGCAAAACATGGGCAAAATCAAAAACCCGGATGGCGTGGGCAAAGTCGGAAACATCGTCTGCGGCGACGTGATGCATTTGTATATTAAAGTAGGAAAAAATAAACAAGGGCAGGAAATTATTGCGGATATCAAATTTCAAACTTTTGGTTGTGTGGCCGCCATCGCCACCAGCAGTACCATTACCCAACTGGCCAAAGGCAAAACTTTAACCCAGGCCCTTAATCTTAATAAAAATCAAATTGTTAAAAACCTGGGCGACTTACCACCAGTCAAAATTCACTGCTCGCTTTTGGCGACTGACGCTTTGACTGAAGCTATTTATGATTATTTTCGCCGGTATAAAAAACCTGTTTCTCCAGAACTGGAAGAAAAACACCAACGCTTAGAAAAAGAAAGACAATTAATTAAGGAAAAATACAAAGACTGGGTGCAAGCTGAAGAAACCGCTTTGGAAAAATAATTTTCCCACTTAACAAGCAAATTTTTGGAGATTATGATCCCTTTGTTAACTTATACCTATGGTACAGGTAAATAAAAAGAAAGAAAAAATGGAAAACCTCAAACAAAAAACTCTCATTAATTTTAAAAAGGCCCAAAGCCATATCACCAAGATCATTAATATGCTGAATAAAAATGAATATTGTATTAATGTGATACAGCAAAATCTGGCGGTCATTGGCCTCCTCCGCTCGGCCCACCAAATGTTAATGGAGAATCACCTCAATACCTATTTTAAAACTGCTATGGGAACTAAAAATGAAAAAAGAAAAAAAGAAATGACCCAAGAGGTTTTAAAAGTAACTAAATTATTTAATCGCCGGCATTCTATACCCTATCACCGGCTGGTTTCTCAATCCCATCTGGGCAGCGGCAGCCATGGCTTTTTCTTCGGTAAGCGTGGTTTTAAACAGCTTGTCAATGAAAAAATATAAGTTTAAAATAAATTAAAGGAGGTAAAAAAAATGAAACCATATTTTGGTCATATTGAAAAGTTGACTTTGAGTAATGCCTATTTCCGCCAGGTACTTTATACTGGCCAGTACTGCCAGCTCGTAGTCATGAGCCTGAAGCCTGGTGAAGAAATCGGTCAAGAAGTGCACAAAACCGTGGATCAGTTTTTCCGCATTGATCAAGGCGAAGCTAAATTTGTGATTGATAGTGAAGAATTTGAAGCCAAAGACGGCGACGCGGTGATTGTCCCAGCCGGAACTGAACATAATGTCATCAACACAGGCAGACAAGATCTAAAACTATACACCATTTATTCGCCACCCAATCATCCGGATGGCACTGTTCACAAAAATCTAGCTGAAGCCATGAAAGCGGAAGCAGAAGAACATCAGCATTAACGCCACAAACGCTGGCAAGCAAAAGTAGTATGAGGTTTAAAAGGTGTGACTAATTTCTTAGGATTTGGGCCAATGATTTTAATTTTGTCCTGAGGATATAATTGACCCATCTTGGCTTGACGCAAAAGATTAAGATAACCAATATCTTTAATATCAAAACCCATCAGATAAGTGACTAAACTATCTACGGCCAAAGCATCAGAACCAGCGGCTAAAAAATTGGCTTTAATTGATCTACCTTTATCTGGTCCCTGGCCTTGCATGCCGGTGCTTGCATCAATTAGCACAAAGTCTGGATAAGTATGCTTGGCTATTTCCCTCATCACCCAATGTAAATTTTTGTCATGAGGGATCTTTATTCTTTCCTGAAAAGCGCCTTGCACCGCGCCAATTAAAAGGTTTTTAATACCCAAAGTCACCCCCACACTATCATGAGTCTTGGCTCGAGTAATGGAAACTATAAAAGGAGAGTCTATATAAATCTTTGCTAAAGACAAATAAATTTTACCTGTTGGATATTTGATTTTGACTAGTTGAGGCTTGCTTTGGCTGGAATCAAATAGCTCTACTTGTGGATCTTGGGCTAATTTGGCAAAACCCCAGCGCTTGAATCCTTTTTGAGTACTACCGCTGGTAGCTTCTTCAGCAATGGTAATTTTACCTTGGAAAAAAGGCTTGATCGTATCTATAAAAGCAGCCACTGCTGTCACTGGCGTAGTCGCTAATTTTCTAAAAGTAATCACAAAGTTGATTTTGATGACGACTTGGTCTACCCCGACCAGCCTTTTTTGCAAATCCTGCACTAGAGGTCTTAAGACCTTAAGACTGCCCTTATAAGAATCTTCGTGTTTCACTAAACTCACTTGAGTCATGGTTTTATTTTAACAGCTACAGCTGCCTTTATCTTTATCTCCGCATCCGCACATTTTTTCTCACCTCCTTTGATACCTTAATTGAACTATATTATAGATAACTATCTATATATTACTGGAGGGTAAAATATCTGTCAAATGGGAATTTAAAATAAGGGGCAGGGATCGCATTTTTTATGAAGCTGACAATAAACTTCCCGGCCCACCCGGACTTTTCTGATCAAACCGCGCTTTTTGAGTTGATTAAGGTGAAAAGTAACCGTGGGCTGACGCAGGCCTAAAAATTTAACTAAAGAAGAAACCGTAGCTTTGCCTTTTTTTTTAAGATGCTCAAAAATCTTAAACCGAGAGTCACAAGCCATGGTTTGAAAACACTGACAACAATCACATTTAAGACAGGTGTGATAAGTCTCCTTCATCATGATTATTTATCATCTGGTTTGGGTTTACCACAATCACCGCAAGTCATAAAAATATCACCTCCTTTTTTATCTATAAATCAGGGTACTAGTACTATCATCCCAACACTCAGGCACTAAATCTACGGGAAAATTATAAGGTTCAATGGCTTCGCAAGGCACCGTGCCATTGCCGTCAGCCACAATCACCCAAGTGCCATCTGCTTGCTTGTAAGCCAAAAACCAGCCGCCACCCGTCTGGCCGGTAAAATGAATGCCGCCGGAAACATAAGGCCCGGTCTGTTTGCTAATGGTTACTTCTGCTTCAGCAACCGGATGGCTGTATTTGGCTGCAAAAGCCTCTCGGAGCAACTCTAGATCTGATTTAGCTGGGGCTGGTGACGCTTGAGGCACAGGCTCAGGCGAGACTAATGGAGCCAGGCTTTCTTCTGACTGAGAAGTTGTTAAACTCGCCGCCGCCGGAGTGGGTGTGGGTGAAGCTGAAGTTTTCTTTTTCAACTCATAGTTTTTTTGGAAAAACCAAAAACCAACCGCTCCCACCACAATCAGCAATAAGCTGATTAAAATCGATAAAGCAATTTTGAGAAATAAAGGAAAAGAATTAGGTTTATTAGTAATAGGTACAGCCATAAAAAACCTCCTTAGTGAACAACCGATAACTTCATTCTAGCGAAAAACAGATGAATTGTAAAATATTATAAGGTCAGAATTTTGCTTTTTATCAGAAAAATTATACAATAAAAAAGGATAATGAAAAAGTTTGCCGCGGTTTTGAATTTTAGTGTTTGGAAAATAAATTAAAATATGATTACTTGTCAGTTTGAGTCAGGAAATAAAGCAAAATTAAGACATGTAGTCGCTGGCGCTTTAATAGAAAAAAGCGGTCAACTGCTTTTGGTTAAAAGAGCGGCTGATACAACTGAAGGTGGTAAATACTCCTGGCCAGGAGGCTATTTAGAACAAGAGGAAACAATTGCCCAGGGTCTACTCAGAGAGGTCAAAGAAGAAACCGGCTATGAAGGAAAAATAATTTCTCTTTTCAGCATCAATGATAATCCTCAAAGAGACATGGGTAATGTAGATTTCATCTTCTTAGTTAAACCTCTTAAAAAAATAGGCAAACATGATAAAGAAATCAGCAGTATTCATTGGTTTGCGCTGGATAAACTGCCGCCTAAAAACCAAATTGCCTTTGACCACGCAAAAACCATCCAACTTTACCTACGCTGGAGAAAAGAAAAATTTAAACTACCTGTAACTCAGGGTTAATTTACTCTTTTCCCACAATGATAATGGCGTCAAAGTCGCTGTCTTCGTCCAGGGTAGCAGTTTCTGCTGCCAAAGTATACTCTGCTTCCAAGTCTTCTTGGAGTATGGGCAAATATTCCTCTTTGGCGGCTTTGATTTCGATCTGAGTCTCCTCATAATCAAACTTTTCCGCATTACCCGCATCTATATCTTGATATCCCAGGCCTTCTAAATATTCTTGGGCGGTCCCGGCCACTCCTTTTTCACCTGAACCATTGAGTACCTGGAGCTTCAGATCAGCTCTGTCTAACTCTGGCTCTACTATCACCTCTTCCACCGGCTCTGGCGTCGGACTAGGGCTAGGTGAAGGCTGGGGCTGAGAAAGAAACAACCTTCTCACCCCAAAAACCGTAGCTAAAATCACAAGGGCTAAGAAAAAAAGTAAAAATATTTTTTTACCCTTTTTGGCTGGCTTAACCACTTCTTCGGTTCTAGGCGCAAAACCTTCAGACATAACTACCTCCTTTTTGGGCAGGATTGATAATAAAGACTCATTTTCTAAAGCTAGGCCAAAAACCGGATTAAAATTTTGGCTTTGGATTTCCATGGCTTTTTGGTTGCAAAAAGCCTTAAATGGTGCAGCTACATCTTCGCTTAAGATGACTTTACTGACCTCAAGCTTAAATTTATCTTTGACAAAAGCCAACAATATCTCTATTTTCTCCGGTTTGTCTATCAAAAGAGAAGTTAAAACTTTTCTTTTTTCTAAAACTAAGGCCAAAACTTTTTTCCCTTGAGGGTATAAAAGCAGGTGGACTTTGGGGTCTGGGGTTAGGCTGGCTAAACTATAAGCCACTGGCTCTAAGGCGTCAATGGTCAAACCATATTTTTCCCCAGTAGTGATAATCTTGTCTAAAAGATCTTTTTGCAAGACAACGGCTTGAATAATCTTTGCTGTAGCAGTTTGACTAATTTCTTTGTAATCCCAGAATAAATCAGTTTTTTGCTCTCCCGCTAAGCTAGCGATTTTTTCAGAAACGGTATTTTTAAGGTCTTCAGTTTTTAAAGGTAAAGTAAAAGTGTAAACAGAAAAAAGGCTGGGACTGAGTAAAATCCTAATGTTTTTGCCCAAAGACTTTGCCACAACCGCAAAAATCTCGTCTAAGTTTTTTTCTTCCAAAGAATAATTAATAGATTTTTTGATGGCCGCAGTTTTTTTACCCACCTTGATCCGCACTACCCAGACCTTCTTTTTCTGAATATAAACAATATTGATTTTCATAATTTATCCAAATTTATATAAATATCATATAGTGTCGGGGCGCCCGGGATTGAACCGGGGCCAGACGCACCCCATGCGCCTATGCTACCACTGCACTACGCCCCGAAATAAACTAGCTATATTATACCAACCTTAATCCCTAGAGAGAAATTATTTTGTCCTTAAGTTTTTTATAAACCTTCTCATCGGTAATGTCAGTCTGACATGGAGTAATAGTAATAAAGCCTTTATCTAAGGCTGGCCCGTCAAAACTGGTATCACAAGAGGGATGATCACTAAATCCTGAAGCATATTGAAAAAGATGGGTTTTGGGATCTAAAACTGAAGGATATTTCCAATATTGGGTTATGTCTGGTAAAGGCCTCACAAACTTGACTTTGTTGCTTCTCTGACTGGGAAAGTTAATATTGAGCAAGGCTATTTGCCAAAAGTTATTTTTGATCACTAAATCTAAAACTTTTTTAATCATTTCTCCTGGATAAATAAAATATTTTTCTGCAATAATTTCTTTCCCACTGTGTTTATAAAAAAAACTTTCTGGCGGACTAGCCCAACTTAAAGCCATGGCTTTTTGAGTAATATTAACTGTTAAAGATCTCCGAGCGGCAGCAAAAGTACCAGAAGTAATTAAAGAGCCGCTCACATTTTGTCCTATATTTACACCTGAAATAACCAAATCAAACTTTTTTTTAAAATAAGCCTGGGCTACTCCAATGGCATCGACTGGCGTGCCATCAACGCATAAAGTTTTAACCCCTTCTACTTTTTCTTCTGACCACCTCTTCTCTTCTATTAGGTTAATTTTACCGCCGACACCGCTCTGCTGGTCTTTGGTAGCACTAATGACTAAATTAAACTGATCTTTTAAAAGTCTCGCTAGAAGCCTTACGCCTAAAGAATTGTAGCCATCATCGCTGGTAATAAGAATATTTTTTATCTTCATCTGACTTGACAAACAGTTCTATTATAGCAAATAATTAAGTTATGGAATTGAAAACTGAAGAATTGCTGCAAAAATGGCTCAAACTCCAAATCTGGCAATACCGGCTGGCTTTGGTTTTCAAACTGCTGATGGTCGTCAGTGTGGGCATCAGTATTTGGTTTACTTATGTCTATGTGCTACCGCCTTTGCAAAAACAAATTGAAAATACCCAAAAAATTCTAGAAAGTGTTTCTAAGGTTTCGGAAACAACTCAAAAACAAGAAGACTCTCTTAAAGGCCTTCAAGAAAACCTTCAAGAATTACCTTTTTCTTTTTAACGTTTCGGGGACTGCTTTTTTCTCCTGGCTTTGCCGCCCATACCGACTTTGCGCCGCTCTTTTTTGCGGGGATCGCGAGTAAGAAAACCGCGCTTTTTAAGGATGGGTCGGAATTTCTCCAAATCAATTTTTTCCAAAGCCCGAGCCAAACCATGAACCACTGCTCCCAATTGGCCCGAAACGCCTGAACCTATCACCTTAATCGTGATTTTGTATTTGTCAATGGTATTGCAAGCAAGCAAAGGAGCTTGATAAATAGTTTTGTAAATCTTGCCGGGGAAATATTGCTCAATGGGCTGGCCATTGACTTCAATCTCTCCTTTTTGAAAAGGATAAATCCTAACCCTGGCGGTGGCGACGCGGCGCCGGCCGACCGTTTGAATATAAGAAGATTTGGATGATTTTGCAGTCTTCTTTGATTTAGATTCTTTAGTTAACTTGATATTTTTTTTAGAAACCATATGTTAATTTTTAATTTTTAATTTTTAATCAATTTTTAATGATTTAATGTTTAATTAATTAGAAAATAAAAATTCAATAAGAATTAAGAATTAGAAATTAATAATTATTTAAACTTATCTTGATAATTATGATTTTCTCCAGGAAATACTTTCAGCCGAGCTAATCTTTTATCTTGCAACTTATTCTTGGGCAACATATTTTTGACCGCTAACCTGATTACTTTGCGAGGATCTTTAGCCAATAATTGTTCAAAAGTTAAACTTTTCAGCCCACCAGGGTAACCAGAATGGCGGTAATAAATCTTTTGTTTGTCCTTACGACCAGTAACTATCACTTCAGCCGCATTGACCGCTACCACAAAATCGCCGCAGTCTAAAGCCGGGGTAAAATAAACCTTAGTCTTCCCCATCAAAAGCTGAGCCATGCGGCTGGCGGACCGACCCAAAACTTGACCTTTAAGATCAATTAAATGCCAGGCTCTTTTAATCTCTTTGGCTTTAGTAACATGAGTTTTCATTTTCATCCCAAGGATGATCAGTCTTTGGCTGACTTTTCCTCTTTTTTACCTTTCTGCTTTTTTAAAACCGCAGGTTTATCTATCAATTCTAATCTGACCATCATGGCATCATCGCCTCGCCTTTTACCCAACCTCGTAAAGCGGGTAAAACCAGATTGTCTTTTGGCGTTGCTCGGGGCAATTTCATCAATCAGTTTAAAAGCGACTTTTTTGTCAGCTAAAAAGGCTAAAATCTGGCGGCGGCTGTGGACGGTGCCCTGTTTGGCCTTAATCATCAGCTTGTCCGTTAATTTTTTAATCGCCTTGGCTTTACTAATGGTAGTTTTTATCTGACCGTGGATAATTAAAGCACTGATCAAATTTTTAAACAATGCTTTTCTTTGCTTGGTATTGCGATTAAGTTTTTTACCCTTGAGCTTGTGCCTCACTTGACTAATGCTCCTTTTTCTTTAAGTTTTTTGTAAATAGTGTTAATGGACTTTTTACCCAGGTTTTTGACTTTACTAATATCTGATTTTTTGGCCTTGACCAAATCTTTGACGGTTTCAAAACCGCCCCGGCGCAAAGCATTGGCAATCCGGGTGGGCAAATCCAGTTCTTCCACGGTCAGTTTCATAACTTCATCGTCTGAAGCCACTACGGTTTTCTTTTTCTCTGTTTTAAAAACCGGGTCATAGGCCTGTTTGAAAAATTTGACCAGGGTTTGGGCGGCCAAATCTAAAGTCTCTTTGGGCTTAATCGTCCCATCCGTCCAAATTTCTAAAATCAAGTTGTCAAAATCAGTTCTCCTGCCAACCCGGGTAGGCTTGACTTCATAATTAACCCGGACAATCGGGGTAAAAATAGCGTCAATGGGTATCACTCCTAAAGTATCTGATCCTCTTTCCTCTGAAGGAGAATAGCCTAAACCAGTATTAATCCAAAGCTGGACTTTAATCTTGGATTTGCTGTCAGCCAAATGACCTAAATACAAATCTTCGTTGACAATGTTCACCTGAGCCGGGAGTTTAATCTTCTTGGCGGTGATTTCTCCTGAACCTTTAACTTCTAAAATAGCTTTGACCTGTTTTTCTCCGTCATATTTAAAACGAATTTGTTTGAGGTTTAAAATAAACTCAACCACGTCTTCTTTAAGACCAGATAAAGTGGAAAACTGATGCTGAACCCCATCAATTTTGATATGGGTAATGGCGGCGCCAGGCAAACTGCCTAGTAAACAACGGCGTAAAGCATTGCCCATCGTATGCCCATAACCCTGTTGTAAAGGCTCAATGCTGAATTTGGCATAATCTGGTTTTTTTTCTAAAATATTTATTTTAAAATTTGGTTTAAGCATTTTGCTGCTCCTTTCGCTAAATTAGCGAGAATAAAATTCAATAATTAATGACTCATTGATATCTACTTCCATTTCTTCTCTTTTGGGCAAACGCTCAATTTTAACTACCGCTGCTTTTTTCTGCAACCACTTAGGTAAAGTAATTTTGGCGGCCAAAGCTTTTTTGACCGGATCAAGTTTTAGGCCTTTAAGGCTGACTGTAATGACTTGGCCGGGCTTGACTTGATAACTGGGAATATCTACTTTTTTCCCATCAACCACAACAAAACCATGACAGACAATTTGCCGGGCTAAAGAACGGGATAAAACTAAACCGCCTCGGAAAAAAACATTGTCTAACCTGACTTCTAAAAATTGGAGTAATCTTAAACCCGCGTCCTTTCTGTGACTAACTGCCTTGGTATAATAGTTTTTAAACTGTCTTTCTAAAACCCCATAAATTCTTTTGGCTTTTTGTTTTTCTCTCAGTTGGATACCGTAAGCAGAGGGCTTGCGGCGCCTTTTAAAACCATGAATTCCGGGGGGCACGGCCCCTTTTTTCTCAATCGGGCATTTAGGAGAATAACAACGCTCGGCTTTAAGGAAAAGCTTGCGTCCTTCACGACGACAAAGTTTGCATTTAGGACCAATTAAACGGGCCATTATCCTCTTCTCCTTTTCTTGGGCCGGCAACCATTATGAGGCATGGGCGTAACATCAGCAATCATAGTAATTCTCACTCCACTGGCGCGCAAAACTCTTAAGGCTGAATCTCTGCCTGGACCAGGACCTTTAATAAAACATTGAGCTTCAACTAATCCCCTTTGTTTAACTTTTGCAATCACTTTTTCTAAAGTGGTGGTGGCCGCAAAAGGAGTTGATTTTCTCGACCCTTTAAAACCAGAACTACCGGCTGAACCCCAAGCAATAGTATGACCGCTTTCATCAGTCACTGTGACTAAAGTGTTATTAAAAGTAGCGGAAATATAAATCTTGCCTTTGGTGACCCTGAGGTCTTTTTCTGCCATTATTTTTTCTCCTCGCTTTTACCTTTTTCTTTTTTAGCTGTTTCTATTTTGTGGGCTAGTTCTTTTTTCAAAGCGCCCACTGTCATCCTTTTGCCTCTTTTTGTCCGGGCATTAACCCGGGTGCGCTGGCCCCTGGAGGGCAAATTAGCACTGTGGCGCATTCCCCGAAAAGAACCGGACTGTTGCAATCGTTTAATGTTTTCAGAAACCATTTTGCGCAAAGAGCCTTCTATGGGTATGCCCTCAGATGCTTTTTGCAATTGTGCCACTTCTTGATCAGTTAATTCTTTGGTTCTTTTTTCCGGATCCACCTGAGCCCGGCGTAAAAGAGGAAAAACATTAATCTTACCTAAACCATAAATAGCAGCTAAAGCCACTTTGATCTTTTTGTCGTCTTTTAGATTAATTCCTGAAATTCTTGGCATTATTTTATCCTTGGCGTTGTTTATGGCGTTTGTTGATACAAATCACCATGACCCGGCCGCGCCGTTTTACAATTTTACAGTTTTTACATCGTTTTTTGACTGAGGCTTTGACTTTCATTTGGTCCTATAAACAATCCTGCCCTTAGTTGCATCATAAGGGGTAGTTTCAAATTTAACTTGATCTCCGGGCAAAACCCGGATGCGATTGATCCTCATTTTCCCTGATAAAGTACAAAGGAACAGCTGACCATCCGCTGTTTTCACTCGAAACATGGTATTGGGTAAAGCTTCTATTACTTCACCTTCTGCTACTTCATTTATATTTTGTGACATCTACTTTTGATTTTAACAAAAATTTAGCCTGTTAACAAGTTAAAAATTATTTTTGTCAAAAATAAACAACCATCTCCTTTAAAGGGATGGTTTGTTTGAAAACCAAAAGCTATTGTAACAGATTAAAACCAGTTTGTCTAGCCTGATGGCTTGAGAGAAAAACACCTCAAGTTTCTTTTGCAAAAGTAATGATGAAGATTTTAAGAAAATAGAAATTAGTCAAAGGGGGTTAAAATCAAGGGTTTGTCCTCAGTAACAGCAATATCTTTTTCAAAAACAGCGGTTAACTGGCTGTCTTTGGAACGAAAAGTCCAGCCGTCTTTTTTGTCCAAAACCAAATCTGAACTACCCATACAATAGATAACTTCAATAGCCAAAGTCATGCCTGGTTTTAAAAGCGAAGTTTTCCTCAAAGGTGAACGGACAAAACCAGGAATAGCTGGGGGCTGGTGCAGTTTTTTGCCCAAACCATGCCCAGTGAGATTTCGGGCAACTGAATAACCAGCGGTCTCAACAATCTGCTGGATTTTTTGGGAAATATGTGCTACCTGATTGCCAGCTTTGGCTTTTTTGATGGCTTCATTTAAAGCCTTTTTTCCAACTGTTAAAAAATTTTTAATTTTTTCATCTTTTAATTTTGAATTGTCATTTTGCGCTTTGCACTTTGCGCTTTGCACTTGTATTGTGCTGCTCATATCAGTGTTAAAACCCTGGTAAAAAAGGCCCACATCAATGTTTAGAAGATCGCCAGTCTTAAGAATATAGTCTTTGGGGGCGCTATGGACAATTTCATCATTAACGTTTAAACAAGTAGCCCAAGAATAATTATCCACTAAAGCAAAAGCCGGCTTGCCGCCGGCCAGTTTAATTAATTGAAGGGCTTTTTTTTCAATGGCTAAAAGATTTACGCCGGGCTGGGACATTTGCAAAAGCTGAGCTAAAATCCGGCTCAATTTATAGCCGCCCTCTTTCATCAACTGAATTTTTTTTTGGTCTTTAAGAGAAATTAACATTATTCAATCAACTTTTTTTGCCTTAAGCGCTCAATAATCAAATCTACTTCTTGATCAACAGTTAAATTACTAGTATTTAAAACCCAAGCATCTTGAGCAATTTTTAAAGGATCAACCTTACGATGAGAGTCCTGGTAATCCCGTTTCACTGTTTCTTCGATAACTTGATCTAGGGTCTTTTTTTCTCCCCTTTTCTGTAAATCCTCTCGCCGTCTTTCGGCCCGAATCTTTAAATCAGCAGTCATATAAATCTTTAAATCAGCTTGGGGTAAAACTACTGTAGTAATATCTCTGCCTTCCATTACCACGGCCCGGTTCTGAGAAATTTCCTGCTGAAGTTTGACTAAATATTTTCTTATCTGAGGTAAAATCGCTACTACGGACGAACCCCAATGCACCTGGGAAAAAAAAAGATCTTCAGTCACATCCTTGCTATTTAAAAAAACATCACAAACTCGACTTTTTTTAGAAGCTGGTTTAAGATCAATTTTACTTTTTTTTAGTAAAGCAATTAGTTGATTTTCTTTTTGAAGATCAACGTTGTTTTTAATAGCTAAAAGGGCAGTCGCCCGGTACATGGCGCCAGTGTAAACATATAAAATGCCTAAACGTTGGGCTAAACGATGGGCGCCGACACTTTTTCCGGCGCCAACTGGTCCATCAATAGCAATTTGTAAGTCTTTTTTAAGAATTTTCATATAGATCCCGCATCACGTGCGGGATGACGTAAGCATCAGTTTTTTGATTCTTTGCAAAACGTCTTTGTGGATCTGATTGATGGTCTTTTCCCCATCAATACTTTGCAAGACTTCTTTTTTCTTGTATAAATTAAGTACTCCTTGCTCGCCTTTTTTGTAAATCCGCAATCTTTCTCTGATTTTTTTGTCTGAATCATGCAAGCTACCACCAGGACTTTTTCTGCCTCTTTTCAAAAGCCTTTTAATGGATTCTTTTTCCCGCACGTAAATATAAAAAACTGCGGTTATTTTTTGGCCATATTTGTCCAGTTTGTCCTCTAAAAAATTTGCTTGACTGTCATTTCTAGGAAAACCGTCTAAAACCCAACCATTTTGCAAATCAGCTTCTTTGAGTCTTTGCTTCCATAAAACAAACATTTCTGAATCAGCCACATAATGACCCACAGATAAAGCTTCGCGGCAAACATCACCCATAATGCCTTTGTCCTGGGACGCATAATGGCGGACTAAATCGCCTGAGCCTAAATAAGGCAGTTTTAAAAATTTGGCCAACATTTTGGCTTGAGTAGTTTTACCTGAACCTTCAGGACCGTAAAAAATTATGTACATAATTATTTTAATTATTAATTTCTAATTCTTAATTTTTATTGAATTTCTAATTCTCTAATTAATTAAACATTAAATCATTAAAAATTGATTAAAAATTTTAAATTAAAAATTAAAAATTTCTCCTTTACTCCTTTAAAAAACCATCATAATTTCTCATCACTAATTGCGCTTCGAGGGATTTGCTGGTTTCCAAAATCACGGAAACCACGATCAGAATACCCGTGCCGCCGATCATCATGGTGGTAACGCCGGTTAAGGCCCGGGCTAAAGCGGGCAAAATAGCCACTAAGGCCAAAAAGACGGCGCCAGCCAAAGTAATCCGGGTGAGAATGTAGTTTAAGTAGTTAGCCGTCGGCTTGCCCGGTCTAATCCCGGGAACAAAACCACCATGCTTTTTGATCTCCTCGGCGATTTTTTCCGGGTTAAAACTGACAGCCGTGTAAAAATAGGTAAAAGCAATCACTAAAATAAAGTAAAAAAGATTATAAAACCAGCCTTGAGGGTTAAATAAACGTGCCACAAAAGCAGCCACATTGGCCACCTGAGGCTGAGGTAAGGTCTGCAGCCAGGAAGCTAACATATTGGGAATCAGCATAAAAGAAACTGCAAAAATAATGGGGATAACGCCGGCTTGATTAACCCTTAAAGGCAAATGACTACTGCTGCCTCCCATCATCTTGCTGCCGCGGATGCGGCGGGCATAAGAAACCGTAATTTGGCGCTGAGCTTCGTTGACATAACAAATAGCCGCCACCACTACCACGGCCATTACCACAAACACCAGTAAATTGAAAAAATTAAGAGTTTCTGCTAAAGACAAAGTTTGCACCAAAGAAACCGGCATCCGACCGACAATGCCGGCAAAAATCAGCAAAGAAATGCCGTTACCCATACCATACTGGGTGATCATTTCTCCCAACCACATCAGAAACAAACAGCCAGCCACCATCGTAACGATAATCAGGATGAAATCAGCTATTTGCAACCCGGGAATAATTTGCTGTTTTTTCAAAATGGCAATCATGCCAATGGATTGGAAAATAGCTAAAGGCAGGGTCAGGAAACGAGTATATTGATTGATCCGCTCCCGCCCCATTTCGCCTTCTTTGCTTAATTCTTCCAGCTTGGGAAAAACCATGGTCAAAAGCTGGAGGACAATGGAAGCATTAATGTAAGGTGAAAGGCCAACAGCAATAATAGAAAAATTGGCTAAAGTACCGCCGGAGAAAATATCCAGCAAGCCTAAAAACTCGCTTTGCTGAAAAAGCATTTTTAAAGCCTGGACATCCACTCCGGGAACGGGAATATGGGCGGCTAAGCGGAAGATGACAAAGGCTAAAAGAGTAAAAGTTAGCTTTTTCCGCAACTCCGGAACTTTAAAAGCATTTAAAATTGGCTTTAGTATTTTGTTCACTTTTTAGCTTTGGATTTTTTAGCTGTTTTTTTTGCCCTAGTTTTAGCTGTCTTACCTACTTTTATAGTCGCTTTCTTAGCTGTTTTCTTAACCACAGGTTTACTTGGAGCAGTTTTTTCTACTTTTTTAACTTTTTTAACCGCTACCACTTTACCCCCGGCTTTCTCAATCTTTCTGCGGGCGCCTTTGGAAACCGGCAAAGAAACTGTCAGTTTTTTTTCTAAAGCGCCATCACCTAAAATTTTAACCCCTATTTGTAAAGCTTCTTTGGTCACCAAACCGTTTTTGATTAAAGTTTCTAAATTAACTTTAGTTCCATCCGGCAACATATTTAAATATTTAACATTTAAAATCACGGGTTTGGTTTTAAAGGTTTTGAATTTTAATTTACCCCGGCGCATAGGTAGTCTTCTGATTAAGGATTTTCTCATTTTAGTGCCTTCAAAAAGCAGGCCTACTTTGCTTCTGGATTTCTGGCCCTTTTGACCTCGACCAACCGTATGGCCACCTTTACCTGAACCATAGCCGCGGCCAACCCTTTTTTTTGATTTAGCAGTTGTTTTGGGTAATTTATTCAGTTTCATTTCTTATTTCCTTTCTTTCTTGTCTTTAATTGTTTTAAAGCGTCTATTGTGGCATAAACATTGCTGGCTTTGTTGCTGGTACCTAAAATCTTGGCCACCACATTTCTAATGCCAGCTTTTTCGACTACATCTCTAACCGGGCCGCCGGCAATCAGGCCGGTGCCTTCAGGCGCCCGGCGAATTAAAATCTTAGCCGCGCCTCTTTTGATCTGGATATCATGAGGAATAGTGCCATTTTCCATAGGCACCATAAATAACTTGGTTTTGGCCTGTCTAATGGCTTTTTGGATAGCTGATAAAACATCAGGCGCTTTGCCTAAAGACAAACCGATTTTACCCTTGCGATTACCAATCACCACTAAAGCGGTAAAACTAATTTTATTGCCGCCTTTGGTTTTTTTGGAAACCCTTTTGACTTGAATTACCTTTTCTTCAAATTCTTGATCTCGTCTGAAATTATCACTCATAAAACTAAGCCTCCTTTTCTCGCGCCTTCAACTAATGCTTTGACCCGACCATGATATTTATAAGCCCCCCGGTCAAAATAGACTTGACTAATTTTTTTGTTTTTGGCTTTTTGGGCTAAAAGCTGACCCAGGACAAAAGCTTTGTCAATTTTGGATTTTAAAGGTGATTTTTTATCTAGCTCTTTTTCGTTGACAGCCACTAAGGTTTTTCCTTGAGCATCATCAATAATCTGACTATAAATATAGTGCTGGGACCGAAAAACAGTCAATCTTAATCTTTGGCTCACTTGTCTTAATTTGGCCCTGATTTTAGTTTTTCTAGCAATGGTTTTATTTTTAAAGTGTTGGATCATTTTGATTAACCAGCCGTCCCGGTTTTGGCGGCTTTACCTGGTTTTAATTTAACTACTTCACCTTGATAACGAATGCCTTTGCCTTTGTAGGCATCAGGCGGTTTAATCACTCTAATTAGAGCGGTCGTCTGCCCCACTAATTGCTTGTCAATACCAGAAATTTTGATCAGATTATTACCTTCCACGCTAAACTTGATCCCGGCTGGAGGTTGAAAAATAACCGGATGAGAAAAACCTAAAGATAAATTCAGGTTTTGATCTTCTAAGGCCACCCGATAACCGACACCCTGGAGTTCTAATGTTTTTTCAAAATTCTTGGTCACTCCCTTGATCATATTGCTGATCAGGGTCCGGGTCAATCCGTGCAAGGCTCGAGCCATGCGGCTTTTGTTTTTGGGCGTTACTAAAATCTGGCCATTTTCTTCTACCACTTTTATCTCTGGGCGAACTTTAAGATTAAGCTGGCCTAAAGGACCAGAAACAACAACTGTATTCTGATCAATTTTAACCGTCACTCCTTCTAAAATAGTAATCGGTTGTTTGCCAATTTTACTCATTTTTACCAAATCCGGCAGAGTAATTCTCCACCTAACTTCTTTTTAATTGCCTCAATATTGGTCATCAAACCTTTGTTAGTAGAAACAATAGTGATACCTGAACCAAAAATAGGCCGAGGCAGTTTTTTATAAGCTGTATAAAAACGCACCCCGGGCTTGGAAATTCTTTTCAGGTTAGTCATCACGGGCTGGCCATTTTCATATTTAAGAGTCAAAATCAACCTGCTTTTAACTTTATCAATTTTTTCTTTTTCTACCTGGGTCAAAAAACCGCAACGAACCATAATTTTGGCCATTTGTTCCTTGATTTTTGAATAAGGCACTTTAACTTGGTCTTTTTTGACTAAAAAACCGTTCTTGACGCTGGATAACATATCCGCAATCGGATCAGATAACATAATCATTCTTACCAAGACGCTTTAGTGACGCCTGGCAATTCTCCTTTATTAGCTAATTCTCTAAAACACAAGCGGCAAAGTCCAAAAAGACGAATATAGGCCCGGGGCCGACCGCAAAGCTTACACCGGTTTTTTTTCCGGCTGGAAAATTTTGGTTTTTTATTTTGTTTGGCAATTTTAGAAACTTTAGCCACGATTTTCCTCCTTCACAAACGGCATACCCATTAACTCTAGCAATCTTAAAGCTTGTTTTTTGTCTTTAGTCGAGGTAACAATACTAATTTCCATTCCCCGGACTTTATCAATTTTATCATAATCTATCTCTGGAAAAATAACTTGTTCCTGGAGACCCAAAGTGTAATTAGCCTGATTGTCAAAAGATGTTTTTTTCACTCCCTGAAAATCACGGACCAGAGGTAGGACTAAACTAAAAAGTTTGTCTAAAAACTGATACATTTTTCTTCTTCTTAAAGTCACTTTCAAACCAATGGCATCACCTTCTCTAACCTTAAAATCGGCAATCGCTTTTTTGGCCTGACAAATTAAAGGCCGTTGGCCAGTAATGACGGCCAAACTATCAATGGCTTTTTCTAAAGCAGCTTTATCATGAGTGATCTCGCCGATCCCCACATTGATGACTACTTTTTCCACTTTAGCTACCGCCAAGTCATTTTTTAGCTTAAATTCTTTGGCTAAAACCGGCACAATTTTCTTTTGGTATTTTTCTTGTAATCTTAACATCAGATTTCCTCTTGGCATTTTTTACAAATTCTATATTTTTTATGCTGTTTATCAAACTGATACCCGACTCGGGTGTGTTTTTGGCATTTGGGACAAATTAAAGCCACATTAGCGACAGTCAAGGGCCGGTTCATCTCCACAATGCCACCGGGTTTATCTTCACCTTGTTTTTTTAAATGTTTTTTGTAAAGATTAATTCCCTCAATTAAAACTTTATTGGTTTTGTTAAAAACTTTTTCTACTTTACCTGTCTTGCCCTTATCTTTACCGGCCGTAACTAAGATTTTGTCATTTTTTCTAATTTTCATAAAACCTCCGGCGCCAAAGATGCAATTTTACTAAAACCTAGGTCTTTAATTTCCCGGGCAACCGGCCCAAACACTCTACTACCCACCGGAATTTTGTTGGTTAAACTTTCAATCACTACCCCGGCATTATCGTCAAAACGAATATAAGAACCATCCGATCTTCCGATTTCTTTTCTAGTTCTAACCACCACCACTTTAACTAACTGACCGTCTTTAACATAACCATTCGGGTCAGCCCGATCAACGGCGCAAGTGACCAAGTCACCGATAGAACCAAAGCGCCTTCCGGATCCGCCGTGAACATGAATCACCCTGAGGCGTTTGGCCCCAGAATTATCCGCTGGTATTAAAACAGTCCGTAATTGAATCATTTTATTTGATCACTTTCACAATTTTAAAGCTTTTTCTTTTACTTAAAGGCCGAGATTCCTGGATTAAAACTTTATCTCCTTCTTTGGCCTTAATTTGATTGTCCACTAAATACTTTTTCGACCTTTTAAT
>SDBT01006195.1_pt1 | contig 19917 bp, 21 predicted proteins | sample 2277101 | NCBI WGS metagenome assembly SDBT01 (sample SAMN10404973, study PRJNA504765) | marine sediment metagenome | isolation source: marine sediment core GS10_PC15, 103 cmbsf | place: Arctic Ocean: Southern Knipovich Ridge | collected 2010 | reverse complement strand
TAGTACATAGTCATGTGAGCAGTAATATATCTCAACACCATCCTCGTCATAAAACAAGATTTTGTTTTTCATCTCATCTAACACTATTTTGTGTTCACAACCTTTCCAAGGCCAGTGGAGGACATCCTTAGTAGCCTGGTCTGCATATGCTAGTACCGTCCTAGCATACTCGATTGGCGCATTAGAGATATGTTGTGGTGGTACTATCTCTTCAGTGATAAGAGTTTCTGCTATTACTTGTGCTAGTATTTCATCTTTAGGCGACTTTTCTATTATCAACGGAGCTAATTTAACATTAGTGGAAGCGCTCTCTCCAAACGGTATCCCTTCTTTTACCACAAAACCTTTTAATCCTCCTAAAAAAATCACAGTTTCCAGTAGTGCCATGGCGCCGAGATGTTCGTAGCAGTAGTCACTAAGTTATGGTTACAGAAAAGTCTATTATTACGAAGTAAATACCGTACTATACTCGTCTTAGTAGCAGTACTGAATAACAACGAGATTCATTTTTATCGCAATATCATACTACAAAATATAGAATACTAGATATCTATCTAGTATTATTACCCTAAGTTATTAGATTACTTAGATCTATTCTGTTGGAAACGAATTACGTACTACCACATCTTCTAGCACGAAGCTTTCTGGATAGTCATACGAACAGTAATATAGCTCTGTGTCAGACTCGTCTCGGAATGAAATTCTCTTTTCCTTCTCATTTAGGATAATCTGGTGTTGCTTACCCTTCCAGGTATATTCAATGTTATCCTCGAGTCTTTGGTCTATATATACTAGTACCGTCCGGATATACTGGATTGGTGCAAAAGAGATATGTTGTGACGGTGTTGCCATAATGCTCGTGCAGATTACAAAAAACTCTTATTATAAAAACCCAGATCAAATGTGATGTACTATACTTGTTTCCAGGGTACTGGATGATGATAAAACTTATTTTTATTATTATGTATACCTTCTACACCTCCTTGTAACCTATTACGCCACACAAAATACGTTTACCGCTATGTCCTGTTGTTTTAGAATCAGGAAAAGGTCCCAGTCCAAGATCATCTTCATTTTGGTGAAGTATGAGACTTCTACCTCTTAACTCATCAAGGGTTAGTCGATTGGATATCAAAGTACCAACAATATCTCCTTTATTATCAGCGATAACATTTCCTAGGTCACCTTTGTGAGCATTAATTTGGTTAAGTGTGCCATGATTATATCCTTCGGGATTATAATGTGAACATAAGCTCTCACATCCCCTGGAAAGATCACCTGATCGATGAACATGAAACCCGTGAAGTCCAGGTTCTACATTGTGAACATTTAAAAAGAACTGGACACCTTTTGGTACTCCCCGGTCTTGGATCGGAGAGCGCTCTTCGTCAGCTCCGCGGACAACGGGTACTTGGGTCATTAAAACGAAACCATGATAGTAATTATAATTACTACTACAATTCATTACACATATCAATGAATCCATTCTGTCATCATTTGTTGCTATTTTTGTATAGTTAGACCATAATTGCCAAACCATTTTCTACTTCAAGTCCATAAAATGGACTTGAAACCCTCTTCGGTCTACGGTCGGAGAGTAAACAGCTTCTAGCGTATTCTTAAACTGAGCATCCTTCTCATTCAACTTAAAGTGATCAACGAACCATTGAGCACATTCAGTATGTCCATACGCTACACATTTTCGAAGAGCATCATCATTATTAGATCGGGCATCTTTTACTGTTAAACCAAAACGGTTAACAAACCATCGTGCACACTCTAGATGACCGTTAGATACACACATACGAAGAGCTTCATTATTATTTGCTCGCGCATCTTCTCTAGTTAGACCGAAATAGTCAACAAACCATATTATACACGTTAAATGACCATATCTCACACACAGACGAAGAGCTTCATTATTATTAGATCGTGCATCTTCTCTAGTTAGACCGAAACGGTCAACAAACCACTGAGCAGTCTCTACTCGACCACGTAACATACACGAACAAAGAGCTAAATTACTATTAGATCGTGCATCTTTTATTGTTAAACCGAAGTGACTAACAAACCATTTCGCAGTTTTTATATGACTATGAGATATACAAAAACAAAGAGCTTCATTATCATTAGCTCTCGCGTCTTCTACCGTTAAACCGAAATGATTAACAAACCAGCGTGCAGTCTCAACATGCCCACCTGATATACACTTACGAAGAGCTTCATTATCATTAGCTCTTGCATCTTTTGCCGTTAAACCAAAGTGATTAACAAACCACTTTGCAGTCTTGAGATGACCATGTGATATACAATCACGAAGAGCAAAATTGTTACCAGCACAGGCATCTTTTATAGTCAGTTTGAAGTAAGAAACAAACCATTTTGCACACTCCACATATCCATTTTTTACACACTCACGAAGAGCTTCATTATTATTAGATCTGGCATCTTCTACTGTTAAACCAAAACGGGCAACAAACCACTTTGCAGTTTCAACTTTACCGGATGATACACACTTTCGAAGTGCTTCGTTGTTTTTGGACTGTGCATCTTCTATAGTTAGATCAAAACTGTCAACAAGCCATCGTGCAATCCTTATGTGACCGTTTATTACACACTTCCGAAAAATATAATCATCGCAAGATATTATATCATCTCGACTCCAGTTATTAGTTTTACATCTATATAAAAACTCATAAAGAGTTGTAGATGCAATGAATGCCTCGTACATCACAGTAAGAACCGTGTAGGGAACAAATTCATCGTACATAGTAGTATAAGAACCCATAATAAAAAAGTTTGACTAATAAAAAGGCTTATTATTAGAATAGGAATGCGTATTCCAAGGATAGATTAAAGGTAGATATTATTTTTATAGTATTATAACAATCAACAATCATCGTAAGCATTCCAAGTTCGATTGGAAGAAAGAATTAATATGATTTCTTAATCTGACTATTAAGAAAGGAATAGAGCTCTAAGCTCACAGATAACTCGGAAACGCCTAATCTACGTATAATAGAACCCAAGGCTACTAGCTACCCCTGCACAGCCATGCTTACGTCTAGACGTGAGGAAATTGCGATAGCCGCCTTGTAGAGACTCTCTTCTCATAAGTTCATACCTATCCTGAGCTTCTAGAGCTGTTTCGGAGCTTGCACCAATCCCACCATTACCACCGACATCTGGAGGTACAATTGCTGAAATATTGTTACGAGTAATATAATGACAAGCTGTTTGGTTTCTTGGATCTTCACACCTACACGGTGATTGGAAACATCGATTACAACTCATCATTGTATTCTGAAGCTCTCTGTCCCCTTGAAATTGCAGAGTCTCAAATCCCTGGTTTGTTGTTCGTCGGATATCATTAATTGGTCGATAATAATTGTTAGTTTCATCATACGCTTCTGCACTCCCTAAACATGGTGTCATCGTATAGGACGTTTGCACTCCGTTGCGTGTATCATATCCTTGGCATACATATGGATCATAACGATTACCAGGACACTTCGTATCCCCACACCTATTAGGATCTCCAGGATAGACTGCAGGTTGACGGCACGGTTCTACACAACTTCCACTTGATGTTATATATTTATAACCTGGGAGGGGAGTACATCCCCCCGCATTTCCTGGGTCGTATAAAGCACTCCCTGTATGGTTCAAGTTTGGTGTTACATCATAGTAAGCTATACGATCGCCAGGTGCTGGATATAACAGCTTAGTGGAACCCTGGATGATTGCATCAGGAACGTTCATTTTTTGAACATCCATGTTATAACTATTGTTATTAGTATCACTTCCACCTCCTATATTTTTATCTTGTGGGGGATAAAAGTGTCTCTTTCTGGTCCCAGAAAAATCTTCTGTATACCCTTCCACTAGTCCCAACGGCATTGTCATTGATCGTGGCGGTGTAACTCTTACTGGAAGTCCAAATCTGTTTTGACTTGAAGGTTGACTTGCTTCAGCGTTTAGTTGTGATTGTGTTCTTGTACGAGCGACTCTTAAATCTGGACTTACTTGTTGAATAGGTTGTGGGGCATGACCTGACAAAAGAGATAATGATGTTTGCTGAGTAATTCTAGAAGGAGGATTTCTACACATATATGTTTCGTTTGGTCTATACTGTGTACCATAACAACTTGAAGGTTTTGAGGCACAGATATCGGGAGGAGTCATCGTAAATTCTCCGCTATTTTGTCCTGGTCTTATATCTCTACTATATCTTAGCTGAGGATTGATTCCTGTTACTGGATCTCGATATTTCCTCCAGTCTAGTGTTCTACTTTCTCTACAATTTAAATACACCGGGGGCTGAGGATCACTACCGCAACATTCCTTTTCAGAAGGTGGTGGAAATCCTTCCACTGATCCGTCTGGATGTGAAATACTGTTAAGTGGTCTTCCATCTAGGCTTGGATATCCTCGGATACTGTTTTGATGATCTCCATATTCAGTTCGTCCAATAAATGGAGATGCAGTATGAGTCCCCTTCCGATTTGGCCATCCATCTAGTTGTAATGGAGGTCGTACTTTCCATGGTGCTCCCGCTCCACGGTCATTAGTGCAGAACTTTTGTGGCCCTTCCATTCTCCAGTAACTCCTTCCAATTCCTGGTGTCCAACCTGGTTGGACATATTTTCCTCGGTCCCAATTACTGTTTACAGCTATACTATATGAATCACCATCTAACGTTGTTTGAGAACAGGTCCCACGTTCATATATTACAGGACTTGGGTTGCACGGATGGGATCTTCCTGCTGCTGAGCGATAGGGAAACCGATCACGACCATCTCCTGTAACTCCTGCCGTTCGTCCTGCCCACAACGTATCATCAGGACCAAAACCAACTTCGTTACTGCCATATACATAACTAGAAAATCCGTCTGACTGAGGAAAATATGGATCTCCAGTCTTAAGAGGAACCGGAGTATTTTCTCTACCAAACAGACCATCAGTTGGAACATTTCCAGCGGTTAGTCCACTGCACGCATCATTATCGCCGCAACCAGTATTACCACGAGGAGAATGTTGGGAAAGTGTCGTAGTTACTAAAGGATTCGTAACAGTTGAGGGATATCTCTCAAGAGCCATTTCAATATCACGAAATCCTTCTCGTACTTTAGACTGAGGCACATATTTAAAAGCTATTATGATAATAATACCTACAAGTAGGGTCTGAAACCAATATTTTTGTTTAGTAAGTGCCATAATAGCAACACCTACAACTAGTAAACGTGTTAATGCGTTTAGTTTCTCATCTTCGGTCATACCAGCTTGTGGTACGATGTAGAAGTTGCGAAATAGAGCTCTAGGCTCCTCGAGCCAAAATCTCTCTCGATCATTTTTAGACATTTTTAAAGCCAAGTACTATTCAGACACACACAACATTTTTAGCTGAACACTCAAAATACATACACCCGTTGCTGTGTATATACACAACCACGTGTGTATATATCATTGGTAATAATATGTAATATTTTGAGTGTTCAGATCAAAACACTTTCATCTTCAGAAGATTCAATGCCAAAATCTATTTCTTCGTCTAGATCTAAATTTATGTTTTTAAGTTTGCCAGATAACCATAATGTGATTATATCATAATCTCTTATAATTCTAACAGTAGTTTCCCTAAAACTACCTGCATATTCAAGAAAATTAACAACTTCTGCCCTTATAAGACTATCTATGTCACGAATTGCATTTTCGATATCTGCCATTAGGATTTCCAATGATATTTATCTAGATGTTAGTGGTGTTCATCAAACAATAACTAATTTCTAAAATAAAATATTTGGTTGATCAGTTACGATCTACACCCCTTTTTTATACAAATGAAATACTAGTATCATTTTAAGAACAATGTACCCGACCAAAAATACAACTGCTATTACATAGACACATCGCGTGTGATTTAAAATTCTCAAGACTACGTTCACCTTCAAACACACCGACACATCCTGTTTTAGTAAAACCTACAATAGTGGGTACGTATTGAATTGTAAATGGAGATTTTTCCTTGATGTAAAAATCATTAACTAGATCTCGATAGTGAGAAAATTTCTCAACATTCATTCTTCTTACAGACACAGTGCCCATTGTTGTTTTAAGATCATCCCACAATCCCTTCATAGCCACACAATGGGGGCAACTAGGGGAATAAAAAAGAACCATATTGGCACAGTTTGTAGTGTACTCAGGTTTTAAACTCCAAGGTTTATCATCTTTAAAGGCTGCAGGTGTAAGTTCTTCCATCTTTTACTAGATTTTAAAGTAGTACTTTCAGATTGGTGACTGCAAAGCGCTTACAGTTGCAATACTACTTCAAAATTTAGTAAAAGACTGGTTATTATTATCTCCTTCAGTATATTTCCAATACTCTTTATATTAGAAATATAGATCATAGTAACAATTATTTAGTATACTTACTTTTTTTCTTTGCCTTCTTATCAACATGCCATGCAGTCTTAAACTTACCATTTTGGCCCTTATACCGACTGTAAACTAGTGTAACTTTCTTTCCATCTCGAATTACTCTCCTCTTAGCGCCTTCAGAAAATCAGTTATCAGAACAGTATCTTTTTTCCTACGGGATACATTCTTTTTACGAGCTACGCTTTTTTTTTAGCTCTCTTATCAACATGCCATGCAGTCTTAAACTTACCATTTTGGCCCTTATACCGACTATAAATCACCTTCACCTTCTTTCCGTCTCGAATTACACTTTTCGTGCAACCTACTTTTGGTGATTTGGGACCGCGCTTGCTTTTCCTACGAGTTACACTCTTTTTCTTACGGGATACACTCTTCTTCTTACGAGATACACTCTTTTTCTTACGAGATACACTCCTCTTCTTACGAGACACACTCTTCTTCTTACGAGATACACTCCTCTTCTTACGAGACACACTCTTCTTCTTCCGAGATACACTCCTCTTCTTACGAGACACACTCTTCTTCTTCCGAGATACACTCCTCTTCTTAGCTGCCTTATCAACATGCCATGCAGTCTTAAACTTCTTGTTGTGACCCTTATATCTACCATAAACTAGAGTTACCCGTTTTCCGTCGCGAATTACTCTCTTCTTATCTCCTACCTCGGGACCCTTGCGACCACGCTTGCTTTTCCTACGAGATACACTCTTTTTCTTCCTAGATACACTCTTCTTCTTCCGAGATACGCTCTTCTTCTTCCGAGATACGCTCTTCTTTTTCCTGGATACACTCTTCCTCTTCTTAGCAGCCTTATCAACATGCCATCCAGTCTTATATTTGCCACCAAGCCCTTTGTATCTACCGTAAGCTAGAGTTACCTTCTTCTCTCCGCGAGTTACTCTCTTCTTATCTCCTACCTTGGGACCTTTACGGCCACGTTGAGATACACTCTTTTTCTTACGGGATACACTCCTCTTCTTACGTGACCTTTTCTTGGATTTGGTCCTACGTTTAGCTGAAGATGCAGCTTTAGACTTACGAGAAATTCTCCATCCTTTTTTAGTTTCACCACCTTTGGTCTTGTAACGCTTGTAGATGTATTCTTTTCCACCTACTTTCTTACGAGCACCAATTACGAGCTTCTTTGGAGCCATAGTTTCTACAATGGATATTGATTGACACTTACTATTTGTCAATACAAAAAAAGACAATTAATTATTTCAACAATTAATTGTTTCAAAATCTTACTTTGATACGTTTCAACTCTTTCAGTATGTATAAGTTTATTCTAGTTTCTATCAAGATTAGTATATTATAATTGATAACTCTGTATATTTCCCGGTCCTGTATGACCAGAGAGTACTTTGGAAAATGGCTACTGACACTGAAAAAACATATACATATGAATTTGAGGGTAGTTACTCCGATGAAGGTGTATGGTCATCTAATGACGAGGAAAAGGATGATATTTTTGATCAAATTGAACTTCAATCTCGCGATAATAACGTTCGCTCCCAGTTACTTACAACTAGAAGTACTCCCAGTAGTTTACAATCTGATGAGCAATGGGCAAAAAAATACGTAAATGATAAGTTTAACAAATATATGATATGGAATAATAATGGGGAAGTACTCCCAGTTGCAAGCAACCGGGAGCGCTTTCCAGTTGCTAACGATTGGAAAGTACCAATAGTAGGTGTTATATATCACATATTCTCTTTAGAGTCGCAAGAACATCTGTTTATGTATTTTATTGATTATACAAAGTTTGAACAGTTTGTGTATCACAACTGGTTTTGGACTCCAGAAGCTAGTATTATCACTATTAGGCGTCACAAGAAACTCCCACCAAAAATTTATATATCATATAAACTCAACAACAAAGAAGTAGATGGATTATGTGTATATACAGGTTATGGTAAGGCTAAAAAACATTTTGGAACAAAAAAGAAACATATATGGAAGAAATTAAATAAAAAAACTGATAAAACTATTCCAGACTTGGTAAGAACAAAATATACAGAAGGAAAGAATATAAGCGATCTTAGGAACGAATGGCCTACACAATAAAGTGATAGCTAAAGTATTTTACTCAGTTATTGGAAGTAATAGTTATTAACTCTAAGAAAAATTAGTCTTCAGATGTAGGAAATATTTCAAGTTCAGTATCTAATAAAAACTTATCAGCACTGGAAACTCCTCTACCAAACAACTCATATTTTTGCAGACGTGTTGTATTCATATTGAATCGATTAGCAGTACCTTTACAGTCAATTAGTATAATACACACGTCAGAATAAAGGGTGGGGTCAAATGTAGAATTATGTGAAGCAAGAGCATAACTGCGGTGAAAATATTCCCCTACTCCACAAATTTCTCCTTTAGAAATATCTGTCATTCGTATCCCGATAATATCTGATCGATTATATTTTTTGAGCGCTTCTTTAATTGGAAAGTCAGCAACAGTAAATCCGTCTACATAGAAATCACCATTGTACATTCGTTCTGTAAATACACCTGGTAAATTAGAACTTAACATACAAATCTCCAAAACTTCGTCATTAGGGTGAGTCTCTGGAGAAAAATACACTCCTATGAATTCAGTAATATTACCAGCAGGCACTACTAGCCGTACACCACTCTGTTTATAGAGTTCCATAAATGTAAGCGAAGGATTTTTTCCTTCAGACTTAATAAAGTTTATTAGTTTATTTTTCCATGAACTTATATCCCATAATCCCCATCTTAGTTTTCCATCTAACCAACTTATACTAGCAATGTTAAACGTATCAATTGTTTCCATTAAACAAAATGTAAAAGTTTTAAGAGGTGAAATTCCTAAACACATCAAAAATCCGAGTACACTTCCAATACTATTTCCATATATTGTTTCAATATTCTTAAAGTATCGATTTAATCTATAAAATACTCCCAGTACAGCAATACCTCGAATGCTTCCACCGCCAATAATAAGTGCTTTAGGATATGTTTCTGGTAAACCAACTATATCACTTTCTGAGCTTATGTGAGGTTCATCTCCCATTGTTAAATTGTTGATTACTAGTAGTTTTAGATTATATACTTTGTTAAAAATCAGTCTTGATCTTTTTAAGACTCTCAGATAACATATTAAGTAAACTATATAATAGGTGACTATATAATCACTTTCATCATCGTTTACTTAAAGGAAGAAAGCCATTTCTGAATACAGTCATTTATCATATAGTACTCTAGAGTCTGTTTACTGTAAGTATTTGTAGACATCTATTTCCAGAATAATGCCTCAAAAAGAAAAATGGAAAGTAGAACTTATTCCTCTTCCTAAAGGACAGGAATCTATACCTCCTCCTAATTTTGGGAGGCTTGATCTTGACAAACTTGGTTTAAAGTGGCTAGAAGTAAAAACAAAAGTTAAGAAAGATCCTCCGGTTCCAAAAATAGAATATACAACACCAAAAATCAATATAGAGGAAGAAGAATCTGAAACATCACTAGTTGCATCTAATGATACAGACTATGAAGATGAATCCGAACAAAGTCTGTCAGACGTACCAAAAAGGCGTAGTAAACATAAAAAGAAACATAAGTTGAAAAAGATATCTGCGTTATCTACCAAATATAAGAAGTTAAGAAAGTCTGCAATTACTATAGATTCGTCATCAAGTTCAGATGGAGGCCTTTCATCAGAATCAGGCTATCAAACTGATGAGGATGAAGATTCTTCATCTTATGAAGAAGAAGAGAGTGAGAGCGATTACGAAGATGAAGAAGAGTTTGAAATAGTTGATGAAGATGATAGTGAAAGCGATGAAGAAAAGAAATCTAGATCCACTTCTTCTAAACCAAGAATTAGATTAGAGAAACCTCGTAAAAGAAAAAGTGATAATTCCGAAGATGAGTCTGCTCCGCCTGATTTAAAAGAATATTTAGCTAAATGGTATATTCTTAAACGTAAATTCCCACATAAGGCTGATGAAATGCCTATATTTACAGAAAAAGATAGTGCAGAAGTAGTAAAGAAAGAATGGGAAAGATGGGCACGTATACTTGGAATTGAAGCGTTTGTAGAAGATAACACCGGGTATGCAAAATTAGCATTTGTAGTTATGGAATTAGCAACCGTATACTATTTTGGAATCAATGAATTTAAAGGTTTTACTAAAGCTCAGCTTAGACCAAGCGCTATGCAAAAATATGAACGTTTACTGCTAGAAATGGGTGAAGAAAGAACTACTGCACAGGCAATCTCCGCACCAAAATGGCCTGCATGGATTCGACTACTTGTTGCAATATTAGTAGCATCTGTTGCATTTTGGGCTGAATCCATGATTGCCAAAGTAGGAGGAGATTTTCTTGGTAATGTTATTAACAATGCTGGAAGAAATAACTCTAATCAAGGATCTTCTTCACAAGGAGACAACAGAAGACCGCCTCCACATTCTCAAACTTTTCAGTCACAACGAAGCAGTCCTCCTCCTCAACGAGTTATGAAACCTCCAAATATTAATCTAGGAGTTTGATAGTAGATTTATATGCGTACACACGTAGTATTTCTCAAGTTACTAGAGAAATACTTATATATATATATATATATAGATTAATCCCAATATTTACACGCATAAAAATATCTTAGAGTTATTAATTTTTAATGAAATAGAACACCTAATTGCTTACATCTCTTTATTGAAATCTTTTATCACATAATCATTATACCAATCCTTAATATCAAGGAATACTGGATCATCACTCTCAAAAATCCTACCAGTGTCTATACTCTGTTCAGATGTTTTCAATAGATAGTGAAGCTTATGTGCTAGTTTAACAAGTTCCTCTTCGGGAAGTTGTTGTATTATCCTTGTAATTACAGAAATATTAGTATCATTAGCAAAGTGTTGCTGAATATATTCCCGACAGTTTACTATATATGATCTAGCAAATTCCTGTGTTCTTTGTTCATCATTTAATTGTTGCATATAACATTCTGATTTGATATTTGCATGTAACGCTTCTATAATTACAAGAAGTACACCTCTATATTCCAGTTCCCTTAGAGCGTTAATTATTTTTTGTAGACGTTCTCTTCTAAAACAGAGCTCTTTCTGTCTTGGTGAGTTTACAAGTTCTGACGTTATCTTGTTAAAGGACGTTGGTAAATGAGTAACTGTCGAACTTCTATCTAAAATGTGTAGCCGACTGTCTAATGAATCATGTTCACTTGATATTGTAAAAATACGAGGAGATAACAAATTAAGCGTATCGGCTAATACTGGTGTCGTATCGGCTAATACTGGTGTCGTATCGGCTAACACTGGTGTTGTATCTTCCTGAGAGGACGCTTCGTCAACTATGGTTTCATGCATGTCAAGTCAACAAGTGTAGTATGATGATTATTAATATCATTCATTTAGGTTTAGATGTCACTCTCTCTGTAATATTAAGTTATTATCTTGTTTTTGCCTGGAAGATCACAGTTATCCTATGATTTACTACTAAAAACTCTTATTGATACACAAACTTTATTTATCTGCCAACTTACACAAGTACCTTGGGGACAATCTGTCCCCAAAGTACTCCTGGACCAATGAGCACTCCCTGGCCTTTGGTCCAGGAGCGTTTTCCGTCATTAGAGTGTGACTGGAAAGTACAAATAGATATCTATTTTTAATGTTTCAAAACAATTCATAAGTAAGTAAAAATAGATAGAAATAAAATATATAAGAAATGACTGACTTATTAAGATTTTATGTACTTAAATCCAAAGTTCTAAACAATAAAATGAGTGGAAGTCGTAATACTGCTCTAGTTTTTGTCCCGGATAGACCTCCTACCCAATGGCAAGCCCCTATATATTATGAAGGTAGATTTCTGTATTGGTGGCCACAGTGGGGTTGGAGACCAATTGAGTGGACTCCACCCCCTCGAAGCCTTCCAGTCCAGACTGATTATCAGGTTCGAGATGCTGCATATTCATCCAATAGAGTTGGAGATGGACAACCTAGCTGTCAACAAATGGTAACAAAGTATCCTCAAGGTGGAACTCAACCAGGTCCATTTGCTAGTGGCCAACCACGAGGAGTCATGTATGCTGCTCAACCATCACGTCCCTATTTTGCTGGATATACGAGATACGGTAGAACTCCAGTTAATCAGTATGGGTACTATACATATTATTCCTATCCGTACAATGATCTAGGAGAGTCTAGGAGCTATTATTATCGTTATTAGATTGTTCAAAAAGATATTTTCAGTATTTATCTCTCAAAATGTGGTACTCCCAGTTGTAAGCAACTGGGAGCACTTTCCGGTCGTACGCGACCGGAAAGTACAGTAAGTGATGTGGATGTGTTTTTATAAAAGTATAGTATTTGTTTGGGTAGATTGACAGAGAATATGAAAACTAATTTTGTTATCAGATTTCAGTTTGAATAAAATTTAACTCTTGTGTACTATTTTAATAATAGTTGTTAGGTTTGATATCTCAATGAATATTTTTCTTGTATAGTAAAGAGTACGCCTACTTAGAATTTTGTTTACCACTGGTGAGTACTTTTGTTCAAGTAGAACTAGACTGGGGATAATTACAATCTAACTGATTTTGATCATGGCAAACCAATTGAAAACGCAACATATTGTTATTATTATCATTATTATTGCACTGATTCTCTGGTGGATTATTTCTAACCAACGTGGCCGTTCTAAACATGAGGCTGAACGTACTCGTCGCTATTTAGATGAAACTGGACAGTGGGTGGAAGAAGAGATAGAAGGAGCATATGATACTGGAGCCGATGAACTTCGTCATCTTACGAACGCGTTTGTAAATCAGGGTATTGTTAATACTGATACTCTAGGTCTTGATCCTTCTACGATTGAGGGTTTTAATCACCTTCAAACTAATTACAATGCGCAACAGTATACTGTAGTTCCTCCTGGTAGTCCCGAAAGTCGAGTTAAATTTGTTCCATACAATCAAGTTGATGTTCAAGGAGAACTTGGAAGTTGTGGGGGGACGGAAGGGTTTACTAACATTGCCGGGGAGACTACTGGAGGTGATCAGATTCCGGATGGTCTTCAAGGAATGAGTCAGGCAGATATTGATGGTGCAATGAATAGGATGGATGCAGCTCGCGAAATGAGAGATCCGAGAAGTTGCTTACCCCAACAGGCTCTTGGAGCAATGCAATATGGTGGAAAAGATCTTGATGATCTTGAATTGTATAGCGCTGGCCAAAGTGTTCCGACATTCGGTATCAATTTTAGATTGAAAGGACGCAATTTTGAAAATCCTAACGTTCGCGGAGACATTGTTCCAGGTGATTTCTGGGATGGTTGGTTCCAATCACGATTTTCTCGTTCTCAATACATTCACCCAGGATTTCTGGCTACAAATACTCAGCATAATAGGGTTAGGGATTTCGAGGCACGTCGACAACGCAGGGTTGTCCAGTCTGGAAAGGATATCATTGTAGTTTAGATAATAACTCACAAATAAACTCGAATCTTATTAAATTCGAGTTTTAATATTACACCTCAACTGTTTACATTACTCTGATAAATTCTCTTCTTCACTACTCTTATATTCTTTAATTTGTTGTGAACTTCTCTTTTTCTTTTTCCTTTTCTTTGTTACACCCTTCTTAATATCCGATACGGCACCTACTACAGTTCGTTTGTCAGCATCACTAAATTGTGGAAGTTGTCCACTTCTAGCCGATGTAGTAATAGTTCCCACGATTCCGCTAAGACTGGCCATATTAAAGTTTACCTCACTTCCATCGCGTCCATTCATTTCGGCAACATTTTTTAGTACTCCTCTTATAATAATAGAAAAATCTAGCATATCAGCGTTTGATCGTGTCTGAAATCCTGTAATAATATTTCTAGCCTGAGGCATGTTAACTATATCCATTAAGGCTGGGATCATTTCTTCATTTGTTTTTCCAGTAAGTTGTGCTTTTAGAATACTAAAGAATTGATCTACTAAATCTTCTTCGCTTGATATATCTCCTACCTGTTCTACAAATTTCTGTCTCTCGTCCATCATCCGTAAAGCCGTCATTTTTTTTCTGATTTGTTCTACGGTATCTGGATATAAAAGCCCACATATAATTAAAAGATGCTGATGTATGGCCCTAGAACTTCCACCATCGCACTTTGGAGTTATAAATGTCGAAAAATCAAACCAACACTTATCGTTAAACCTAATTATAGAAAATGGGGAGTCTGCAAGCTGTGTTCTAAAATTTTCATCTTGAGTATCTATCAGAACTGCTTTGTTGTTATCTATAAATTCTCTCATGATTCCTACATGGGTAGTTATTGCATCCTTATTTCCCGTTAAAACATGCTCTAATAATCTATTGTACAGTTGAAGTGGACGATTACCAACTCCCCATACTTCTGTAAGTTGTCTTACAAGACCTTTAATAGCTCCAAAACAGTTAATATTACGAGCTTCAACTTCATATGCCTCCATTATAATAAATGCTCAATATTTACAATAAGAATAAAAGAATTTAACTAAACTTAGTCAGAATTATGGGGGTATCTTTTAAGGTTCTTAGGGATTTGTCAATATATATGAAGTAACTTCAGAAAATATAAGTGACACATCTATTGTAAAGTTATGGAAAAGTTACGAAACACACGTACACGCAGTCATTCATCCTTAGGAAGTGATATTTCTCAAACAAAAAACAAAAAATCAAATGACTCTCTAAATCTATCTAGTACTTCCGGTCACGCGCGACCGGGAAGCGACGCTCAACATTTGATTATAGATATGGATCTAAATAGTAGACTTAAAACCGTAGTAAATGAGATATGTAATCTTATAGATCAACTTACTATACTTCTATCTGAATGTAGTTTCAATGATAGTAATATATATCGTCCAGGATTTACTGATAATCAATACGTCGATTCGGATGCACTTAGACGATCTTATCTCTGTAATTTAGTTGCATTACGTCTTGCTTTGACCTTTGATATCCAAGGTTGGTCTCTTTATAATTACCTCAAAGATATATTTCTAAGTGACGAAAGTCATTTACTAATAAAAAACAGAAGAGACTCATATATCAAAGTCTATCTATCGGGCAAATGGAATCAATGGGTAAGTTACAAAAAAGATGATGAACTTACACGTGATTGGCCTAGTTCCTGCTGGAGTATCTTAAACTTGACTAATAAACGTATTGTATGGGGTTATGTAGAAACTGTTGTCGCACTTCTTGGTAACGAGGAGCTAAGTTAGGATAGTCCTGCACTGTGGTAATTTCTATTCATTTGATGTCCATGATGTGGAGGAACCAAATAGGGTGTGGCTGGAGGGGGTCCTACGGTAGTATCTCCACACCCTTTTCTAATTTTAGCAAGGTTACTAGTATAACTTTTATCTGAACTACAATATCTATTCATCATACTTAAACTGGTATCATAACTACAATTTACTGCCATTCCCACACAATCCAGGTGAGGTAGTTCACGATGAAGTTTTACAGCAGCTTTAGTACATATTTCTACGTTTCCGGTGATATTACACCCTGAATTCATTATTACTGGAGTTATACACATATGATTTATCAAACAAAAAGGAGTGCTTTCAGTTTGATAAATATTTTACTTGAAAAGTACGTTATATTGGTTGATTCTATCAGTTAAATATATGATATTATAAATTCTAACGTCTTTATGACTTTGTCATTGGTAATTTTAAGATTATGAGTAATTGTGAGATATGTTTCTGTAGTTCTTTTGGGTTTAAAATCGCCTGTTGTCACAAATCCTACTGTACACGTTGTTATTATAAATGGAAAAAACAGGTATGTGAAGCTTCTCGTAACGATTCTAGATGTCCCTTTTGTTCGCGCGCATTTCCCCTTCTAATTGATAGAAAAAATCAGATAATACTAACCAGAAGCGAGGAGTTAGATATTAAAGAACGCGAGGAACATTACAAAAAGAATAAAATGATACCATTACATAATAGTTGTTACTTCTAGTAACCGTTATTACTTTTAGTAATGCTTTACACAACAGTTGTTATCTATAGCTTTTTATACATGGAAAGCTGCATATATATATAAATGATATTAGGTGTATTATGAGTAACTACAACAGCTTTTAGCGTATTATGGCTTTTACCCCCTCTAAAGTTATAAAACTTTCTGAAGAGATTATCATTTTCATAGGCGCTATTCTTCTTGTCCTTTGGTTCTTTCGTCGTGGCAAATCTCGTGATAAGTTTAATTGGAATGTTCTTGAGTCTCCTCAATTTGAAGGAGTCTTTTCTTCTCTACCTTCGTTCAAACATCCAAAACGAAATAAAAAATCGTATTTTAAGCGAGAAGAAAAATGTAGAGCTATACTAGAGCGTTTAACTGGTAAAAAATTTGTTAAAGTGCGACCAGAATGGCTAAAGTATCCAAATACACTTAGAAAATTAGAATTAGACGGATATTGTAGAGAATTAGGGATAGCTTTTGAGTATAACGGAGCTCAACACTATAATTTTAATCCGGGGTGGGCACACAAAACACGTTCTGATTTCGCAAATCAGTTAAAAAGAGATAGTTGGAAAAAAAATAGATGTAAGAAGCTGGGAATTTGTTTAATTGAGATTCCCTATAACAATACTGATGATGAGATTGAACTTCTGATCCGCAAAAAACTTCAAGAAGCTCTTCGAAATGAGTGAGGAAGAATATTGGGATGGTGGTTTATTCGAACATGAAACTGACGAAGATGATTTTCCTGAACCTCGGTTAACTCTATATGAAGAGGCTGAACATGAATTTGGTCAGGAATATGGAGTTTTCGAACGTACATCCGAAATTAGAGATGATGAAGATCCTGTTCTTAGAAATATATGGAAAGCCCTTGCTGATCTGGGCGTAAATATCTCGTTTCCCAATTTAACTAGTATACCTCATCTTAAATTCAGAAATCCTAGATACCTGGCTCTTGCTCTTAAAATATGGAGTTCAAAACCAGAGAAAACGTTTAATCAAAAAGATCTTAGATATCTTAACGTAACTGATAAACTAAATGTTGCTAGGTATCTTAACCTCCTTATCACGTATTTTGAACATCAGTGATATTATTCTCATATCAACAGAAATGAGAATACGTCTATTTTAGCCTCCGACCTATGAGTGCTCACAGTCGGTATATGATAGAGTAGTCCTAAGCTGTATGCCTTTAACTATAAATTATCTAACTACTAGTATCTGTTTGTACTGTGCATCAGTCTAAAAAGATAGATTCATTGATTTAGTTTAACATCCACATCCACAATCCCCTGTATAGGGTGTGTTAAGGTATCCTCCCTCTGCTGCATTAAGTCTAGCAGCACCTGGAGCCAAAGCTTGAAATTGTTGTTGTGACATAGGAGTGGTTAGTACTTGTCGCGGAGGCACAACACTTAGTGGTCTATACGGAGCACTTGGAATTGTCATTGGGCTACGCGATTGGAGAACATATCTAGGCGATGAAAGTACATCTCGTCGTAGAAACCCTCCGTAAGGGTTTCTTACCATCTGTGTAACTCCCGCTCTTGGAGCCATTAGAACTACTCCAAACTGAGGAGCTGATACAGCTTGAAGTCTGGCAGTAGTTAGAGGATTTTCATTAACAGGAGCTAGCATCTGATGCATTACCTGACAGTTGCTATTACCAGGAATAAATCCTCGCATCTGACAACCCATTTGGGTTTGAGCATCAAGAGCTCCCCCTTGACAACACTGCCAATCATTATGAGTTGATCCCCACCCAGACATGATTTCGAAATAAGAAAAGTAGTTTTATTTACAATGACATCAGTTCAAAAAAAGCAAATAAAAACTATAACCAACAGAAAAATCTAGCAGTAGTAAAATTATATACTTGTACTAAATAACAAATTACTAGAGACCAATATTATGTTTATTTTTCACTGTTATTTAGTTTGAAGTTTTCGTAGTAGTAGACTCTTAAAACATATGATGTGCACTAGTGATAGTTAATGGTAACTGTATCAATATAACAATGGATAATACTACATCTAGTGATTCGTTGCCTAGTAGAGATATAATAACATCTTGTATTTCTCAAAAACCACTGACGATTCACCAAAAACGGGATGCATCTTTAAATAAACGTAGTGGTAGTAGTAGTGGTAGTAGTCATTCTTCTACCTCCCAATCTTTATCTCTTAAGAAACAGGGATTGCTTTATCGTATAAATGACAGAGGACAAATGATCCCATTTGTTCCTAGAAAATCTCGATCGTCAGGAGTATTCTATACTCCTCCAGTTCCTTATAAGGAACCAGTAATCAATACTAGAGCACGTCATCAAGCTTCAAAGAAATCTACCAGACCCGTTCGGATGCCATCCCTTCAATCTATGTCTAAGCAGATAGAAACGTATAGAGAAAGATACTATGATAAATCAGCAACAGTAAACAACGCTTCCCAGTTAAAAGCTACTGGGAGTATTTCTACAGATCAACAATGTGTACACCACGATCAGTCTGATGTACCACATAGTTGTTCTTACCAACCCAATGGCGAGTTGTCCGATACACAGACAGTTTCATCAAATAAAAATGATAGTAGTAATAGTAGTAGTGATATTATTACTACTATCGAGACTCATGATTTAGAATCTGTGACTGCTTAAAGACTTGTTACTCTATCTATTAGTAAATAGCTTGTTAGTTTATAGTATATTAACCTATTACTCCTAGCTTGAAATTAGTTGTTTAAAAATTCTGAAGATGCCTATCTATTAAGTACACCTTCGGACTACTACTAAATACTAACCTTAAGAAATGGAGATATAAATTGATACTTATAGCTCTTTATTACCACGCTTCTGATATCTTAGAATAAAATTAGGATAAAATGGCACATCGGACTGGTCCTACTCATCAAGCTGTACTTTTTTATGGGATCACCGATGAAACTGCAGAGGGAAATTTACAACGTACTGGAGGTAATCACTATGAAATAGGAGTTATCTCAAAAGTTTCACAAGTTGAATTAGATGAATCATATGAGGTAGACGCATTTCCAGATGATGGGCTTGCGGGTGTTTATGACACTGGAATAGCTTTATCAGCCGATAGAGCGCACACGTTACTTGTAACTGCATCTCCGAATCTATGTAAGCTAGGGTATATCTTTGCTGAGGGTAGTCTTGTTATTACTAAGGCTCCTAATTCTGATAGTTTAAAAATCACACTTGTTAAACTACATAACCAGGTTCTTGATCTTAAACTCCCGTGTTTAGATATTCTTCACATTTCTGTGTTAAGTAATGGAGCTTTTCGCGGGAAATGTAATCTTGTTGATCCATCGAGCATTCCCCATGTGCAAGATAATCCAACTGTCGCACGTAGAGCTGTACAAACAGCCATATATGAACGGTCCACTCCAGTAATAAGTATGAGTCAGGCAAGACGTAACCGTAGTCGAGGAGGGAGACGATAAG
>SDBT01006194.1_pt1 | contig 19923 bp, 22 predicted proteins | sample 2277101 | NCBI WGS metagenome assembly SDBT01 (sample SAMN10404973, study PRJNA504765) | marine sediment metagenome | isolation source: marine sediment core GS10_PC15, 103 cmbsf | place: Arctic Ocean: Southern Knipovich Ridge | collected 2010 | reverse complement strand
TTACTCTTCCTTGCCATAGTATTTTCAAAACGTATCTATATATTAAGTAAAAAGAATAATACTTATTTAATTTTTAGTACTTTTAGGACTCTACTTCTACATTAAAATTTTTTGGTTTTTAATAATTTTGGCAGTATTCTATAATTTAATTTATCGAAAAATTAATGCAATTATATTTATTATAAATTATTAATTATGTAATGATGATTCTACATTACAATTAATTATTTTGTTATTTATTCTTATCATTATTTCGTTTCTTATATTCTCATCATTCAACCTCTCTGCAATAGATAAGCATGCTTTATACGTCTGAATTGCTTGTATGAATATTCTTTCTTCTCTTAAACGGTCTCCTTCTATAATTCTATCTCTTATATTTACTAAACGAATAGAATCTGTTACTCTTTTCTTTATTTTGCTTTTTATTGTAGTATCATAAAGCATTTTTATAATACCAAAGCAAGATTTATATTTCTTAATCGACTCCTTTGATTCATTTTCTTCTTTTAAACGGTCTCCTTCTGTTATTATATCTTCTATTATTAATATATTAATATCATCTGATTTATTCTCAAGAGAACTCTTAATTTCATCACTTTTATTTTTATCTTGAATTCTAAAGCATATCTTCTGAGCTCCTTCTAAAATGTTTATACATTCCTTATATTTTGAATTGATTTTAAAAATATTTACTTCAGATTCTTTATTTTTAATCACAAAAATACAAATTTCATCTATTTTATTTTTGATAGTCTCTATACTTTCCTTTGCTATCCAATTTTTTTCTACGGCTTTTCTATATGAATTTTCGAAATCGCTAAGAGCTTTAAGAGTTTTTTCCTGTTGTTCTAAATAAATTTTTTTCAATGACATTATCCCTTGGTCGCTCATTATATTTTTTTGATCGGTTGTTTTCAATGCATTTTCATATTGTTTAAAAGATTCAAGAGTTTTTTCTTGATGTTTTGAACCTTCTGCTTTTTCTAATTGTTCTTTTACAAATATATTGTCGGGTGAATTGTTAATTATGTCGATTTGTTCCTGAATTAATAATTTCATATTTTGTATATCATCCCATTCTTCTGCTAAATGTAATGTTTTTTCAAATGATTGTAAAGCTAGCCATGTCTCGTCATTCTTAAGAAGAATCATCCCATCATTAACTAGTACTTCAACCTCGTATTTTCTTCTTTTTTTCTTTCGAAATGGTTTCTTTTCTTTTAGTTGAGGGATTTTTGCGGGATATTTATGGATTTGGACAAGATCAATAATAAGTAAAGCGATAATAAGCGATATAATTGTTAATATTGGGATTATTAAAAAATAAAGCGGAGTTAATAAATAAACTAAAAAAATACTTATTCCTATTCCAAAGAAAATGATAAATAAGTCCAATAGTTTAAATATTGATTTATTTTGTTCTATTCGATTTTTAATGAAATCTGATTTAACATTTTTATGAACGGTTTTCTTAGGTTTATACACTTCTTTCATATAAGGAATAATTTTCCTTTTTTTTATTAAAACTATACAACCGATACTGAAAACAATACTAATAATTATTAAATAAAGACTATAAGGAAAATTAGGAATAGGTCTATTAATTCTTTTTAGTGTAAAAGTATCACTATAGGTCCACGTACTATTATCAGACGTAATGATAAATATACGGTAAGTATCACCAGTCTTAATACTATACGGTATTTCCCAAGTGAATGAGCCTGTATTTGAAGATGTAGTCGTAATGTTTTGTATTGTTTGGTTTTCTTTTCTTAATTCAATACGAACTTTCGTATGATTATAATTTGTCTCCCATTTAATACTCATTTTATTTCCTGATTTGTAGGAAGAATTCAAAATAGGAGATGAAATTTTCAAAGCTTTTTCATTTGTTATGGTAAAAGAAGGACTGAACCCAAAATATTTTGGAGTATTATAATCTTGAATTCGTATTTGATAATTAGAATGGGTGGTGTTCGAATAGTCATTGCCTTGCCATACCGTCCAATTGAAAGACCCAACATAATTATTAGTATTACTTGAAATTTCTAAAATTGGAGTAAAATTTAAGCAAAGGTCAATTCTTACTTTTGAACTTAATCCATAGCTAATCCATTGTATTAATTGGATTGTGTGAGGGATAAGAGTCCGATCTTCATAAGGTTGAAGAATTCCAAATTCTCTTTTTTGTATAGTAAATGACTCACTAAAATCAACTTCATTTGAAACCGACAATATTTTAATTTTATAATCTCCTGTTTTGAATTCTTCAGGTACTACCCAATTAACTGTTTTTATATCTATATCTTCTTTTATCGTTGCTTTTAATTCCTCTCCTTTATAGATATTAATCGTAACTAATTCGTTTTTAATATTGCTTTCCCAAGTAATTGTAAGACTGGATTCAGTAAAGGTTCTTGTTGAACTTGAAGGATGGGTGATTACTATATATGGCGACATTTGAGCCTCATAGGTTAATGAAGTGCTACCACTATACAAAACGTTTACAAAAACAAGATGCCAATAATCTTCATATTGAAATGTAAAATTTCCTTCTGATTTTCCACTAGCTGTTAAAAGTATTCCCGAAAGGATATGATTATGATTCAATTTATTATATTCCTCTTGGTTCATCATCCACACTTCAATCTTTTTTTGAGGACTTGTAGAAAAACTGTAAAATAATATATCTCCCTTTTTTCCCCATGTATCATAATGAGTATATTCTCTGGGATTAAGGGTTATAGTTTCAGAATTTTTTATTAGATTTTTATTTTCGAGTAGTTCATTGTTATCATCATTGTTATCAAGAATAATGTTCATATTAAGAAATAAAAAACTGGAGAAAGTTATACTAATAATAAAAACTATTTTTTTTGTTTTTATCAACTTAAATTCATCTTGAAATTATTTTATTAATTGGATTTTATTTTATTTCTTTATAAAGAAAAAAGTAAATTAATATCAATACTGTTAGATAATTTTGTAATCTTTTTTCAAATGAATATATATAATATAAATTATATGGGGTGAGGCGATCAAATCCCTTCGAGCCTGAATTTCGGATTTCTTCAAGGCCAAATAAATTATATACCTCTGGAAGTAAAATGAAGGGCAAGAAGTTATTATTCTCTTTACATATTTCTATTATCAGAGTTTTATTCTTAAAGTATCGATTCACACCGACATCAAAAATATTATTTCTTTTGAACGTTTCTGAACTATCCTCATTATTCCAAGTTATTTTAACATTCGAGATAACAGAGTCTATGCCTATATCTTGCTGAATTTTTCTAAAAAGGATTTGGAAGGTGGAATTTAAGTTTGTGTTACTATCAACAAATGTTAAATTTTCTAAAATTTCTATTATTACTTCTTTTCCAGATTTAAATTTAAAATATACATCTGCCCGTCTTTCTCCAAAACTTTTTTCTAAAAACGCCTCGGCAATGTTCGAATTATGCTTTAGAATATATTTGTACATTAATTGTTTGATTATTTTATGAGCAGATGATTCGGAAACAGACTCAAGCTGAGAAATTAATTGATTCATACGAAATGTGGGAAAATAACTTCTTTAAGTATAAAAATAGATAATTTATCCTTAATAAGATTCCAACCGCTTAAAAAGAAATAACCCACCGCGAAATTAGCTTCCTTCGATCTAACAATTAATTTTTCGATGGTTGTAATTACTTTTCTATCTGGACTATTATCTAAAATATATGCCATTCCTAATTCAACTTGTATATTTTAATAAGGGATTTTATTCTTTTATATTTCATATTAACTTTTTTCTTCTTATAAATTTAGCATCTAAATTACTATAAAACTATATGATTTGAGATCTTTAGAAATTATCAAATTAAAACATTAAACATTTAGAAAAATTAAGTTTGTTTAAAAAAATAAAAATGATCCCATATGGGAACATTTATATTTCTGAATTACAAGATTATGATGTGAGAGAAGGGTTGTTTACCCATAAACATCAAGAAAAGAATAAAACTGTTGTTCTAAATGAGTTTAAAATTAATGAATTTCTTAAAATTAAATTAATAAAAGTAGGTAATCTGTATCGAATTACTATCTTCATAAAGAATGAAGAGTTTATACAATGTAAATATCTTCTATTAAACGTTCCTATAGAAAAAATAGAAGATCTTGAAGAAATAAATTCAATTGACGAAGCAACAGAAAAACTAGATCATTCCTTAGAGTTTAAAAAAACAAATACAACATTTCATTTGAAACAGAATTTTTTGGTCATTGTTCAAACCTACATGCGTGGGCAGATTATAATTACAATACTCGGCTTCTCCATTCTAATATAGCTTTTCCATTACTAAAAAAATTAAGTGAAGTTGGAGACCTCACAGCAAAAAAAATGTTTAAAGAAGAGATTGTTAGAAGATTCTTAATTAGAAATAAGTCTGTTCAGAGATTTCTAATAATGGAAGGATTTTTTAATGAACTAGAATATTTTTTAAGGTTTGATTATATTATTCTAAAAGTTTTGGATTTACTTCAAAATCTTTACATTTACGATTATCATAATTTATTTCCTTCATTCCAGTAACTATCTTTGGATTTCCGATTCTATTCTTCCAGCATTTACACATAACATAAGATACTGGAATATAATATCTACAATTCACACATTTTTGAAAATAATTTCTCATAATCTAAGATTCGTATGGAGTATGGGAATTTAAATATATACTGCTAAGGATTAATAACACGCTAGTATCTTGAAATCGTCCCATTAATTTTCTTCAATAATTTCGAAATCCACCTTATTACTGTTCAATGTGTGCATCGATAATTAGTGTCATATCGCCACCTACCCTAAAAAAATCTTATTTATTTAATTGATTTCGAATTCTTTTATTAAGATATAAATCTTCAAAGAAAAAGCTTACTGCTTTTGGAAAACTTAAATTCATTGTTTTATATAATGAATCCTCTTCTGAGTTGGTTTTATATGTATAGTTTTTTTGTTTAAATTCCTCCATAATAGTAGAAAACCAACAGATTTTAAGAGGATTATTGTTAAATTTGTTTATTTCTTTTTCGGTACAAATTTTAGTAAAAATTATAAATTTATTGGTTATTAATAGAGTGAATATCTTTTCTACACGATTAAATAGAGAATAATCTTCAAATTTAGAATCTTGTTTCTTTATCCCTTGCAATTTAGGTAAGTGATTTAATAAATTTGGGCATTTTAACGCCCAATTATATATAATTTGAAATGATTCAGCAAAAAAGCTAATAAACCGAAATGCTGGATGTAATTCAATAAAATAATCCCATAAAAATAACCTTTTCACTTTTTTTTTATATTTTTTTATTTCTTCCTTATTTAATCTCATCATTTTCGAGAATTGAGAGAAATGAACACAAAACCTATAAAATAAAAATTCCCTTAACAAATCCAGATGGAAATATCCATATTCCTTATCATTGATAATCCATTTTTCGAAATAAGATTTAAATTTATCTGCTTTCTTTATAAAATCATCTCTATTTGGTGGAAGATATTTTACAAAAGTATTTTTTTCATCTTCAAGTAATAAATTCTTAAATCGAGGATCGTCTATGGAACAATCATTTGGACATAAATATACTAAATAGTCTTTCTTACTTTTTATGAAATTGTATGGATATTTGAAATGGTAATAGAGACATTCTGAATTTACATTATCTAATATACCCTCATCAAATAATAATTCATGATATAATTTTAAAATGAAATTTTTACTTATTAGAGTCATAATCTTTTCAAAAAATTTTGTATTTATAAGCATATTCTTATTATTTAATAATTATTTAGTCAATACTAATCTTCTACACCTTAACCATTTTTAAATCTATAATCTACAATACATGGAAAATCTTCTTCTCGTATAATACGGGCAAGTTCAATGGCATATATAGATACTTCTTCATTTACAGATGTTATATAAATTGTATCTGAATAGTCTTTTTCTTTGATATCGAGGAAAATAGAGAAAAAGATATATTTCTGATGTGTTTATTATAGGGTAAGACAAAACATAATAATAAATTATTCTTATAACTTGGAGATCTATGATGTTATTAAAAATTGGCAATTAAAAATATAAATAATTGAGGTTGTTAAATGATATATGAGTGAAAAGAAACAAAAGGTAGAAAGAAATTACTTTCGTTATACTTTAAAAAGAGGTAATAAAATTGTTTATTTTGGAATTACTAATAATTTAAAAAGAAGAGTTTCTGAGTTTAAACAAGCAGGATTAAAATTTACTTCTATGAGTAAAATTGGTCCAGCAGTCTCAAGACAGAGTGCTCTCAATTGGGAGAGATCAAGTAAAAAGAAATATAAAAAATCTCATAAGGGTGAATTACCAGAATATAGCAATAGATAATACTTAGAAATTTAAAAAATTTAAATAATCAAAGGGATTTTAATGCGTAACCAAAATATTGAAACTCTTTTAAAAAATTTGGAAGATAATTATCAGAGAGTTAAAATTATCGAGAAAGGGCAAGACCATATTAAACTTAAGGTCTTTGAAGCAGTCTTCAATGTAGATATTGAAGATCTAGTCCTCTTATTAAACCTTCTTGATTATTATATTGATGATTCTGAAATATCTATAAAATTAGACTATACATCTATTTATTTTAAAGATAAAGTCATTTTTTTTACACAATTGGAGGAAAAATACAGACAAGCATTATATTTTACACTTGGATATGATATCGTTAAGGAAAATTTTGATTGTAGTTTTAAAGGGAAAAAATATTCGGTTGAGATTGGAAATTTAAGGGAATTTGATTTAAAGGAAGATCAATTTACACAATTTATTGACGAAATAGAAAAGGAGGGTATAGACATAGATCCACACATAAGTGGGCTATTAATTAATCTTATTAGTGGAAGGGATAACCCGATCCAGTATTATATTAAAATATCGAGTGATCAGGGAAAAATTAAGGAGTTATTGGACACAAGAGGGTTAATTAATTTGGTATATTTTATAATTTTTGAATTTTATCGAAACCAATGGATAATGCTAAGACTTGTAGATCCTTATAATATATCAGAATCTTTTATCGATTATAGATCTTATAATATTAGTAAAAAATCTATAAAACCAATTGAAGTCGGAATTTATAGATATATTGATCCTTTTTTGTTAGATATGATTTATGAAGGTGATATTACTCCTAATCCATTTTTTAAATATTTGTCCTATTACCGTGTTTTTGAATATTTTTATGATAAATCTCCTATGGGAAAAGTCATTAAAGATATAAGAAGAATAATTATAAAACCTGAATTTGCAAGTGATTTGGAAGGTTATACAAAAAAGATTTATGAAATTGTTAGAAATAATACATTAAGTATAAGTGAAGTAGATAAACTAAAGGATTTATTAAGTGAATTTATTGAACCTAACATACTAGATAAAATTGATAATGAAATAACCGAGCATATAAAAAAGAGGATCATATTAGATGGTGGTTTAGAATTACCTTCAATTATGAATAAAGGGACTGTGAACTGGAAAACTTGTGCAAATAGAATCTATGATTTAAGAAGAGCAATTGTTCATTCAAATCCAAGTTATTGGAAAAAAAATAAAAAACCAATCCATTATACTAAAAACAATTTTGAATATGTCTGGACAGAATCAAATTTTTTAAGGATTCTATCAGTTGAACTCATTGGGAAAGCAAGTCTTGATTTTTATAAAAGTCTAACTGGAAACCTATAATAGTAATAGAGGGTGTTTTATCCTTTCTCATTTTTCTTAGTAATTTAGCATTAATCCATTTTTTTATATATTATTCAATTAAATCTCAGAGAATTTTGAATGTGATAAAATTTTTTCCCGAGTAATAAGGTGGGCACCACAGCGAGACACTAATTATCGGGGAAAATGGGGGAAAAATATAAATTTTTATTTGTTTTATTTAAGGATAAGACAGAAAAGTAATTTAATTGGTTAAAATGAAAATTCTTTTAATCGGATTTAAGAATCCCTTCCACGAATCTGGATTTACTAATACAATTGAGATTAATAATCTTGAAAATATCAATGTATTTCTCTGAGCTTACTAATATTAATAATTAAAAGTATTAAAAGATGTAAATCTAATACATAAAATGATTCTATATGAGTAATTTGGAATTAAAAAAGATAATATCCCATTTAAAGGAATCATTTCAAACTATAGATCTAAGAGCTGCTTACTATTATTATGAAGGTCAATGGGAATATATCGTCTCAAGTTTACGTTTCACGAATAATACAAATGAAGAGTTATTATTAATTCATAAAAAATTAGATGCTGAGTTTCAAACACCTTCTTTTAAAATTGAATTTAAATCTTTAGATATCCAAGAATTTAAAGAATATTGGAAAGAAATTTATGAATCTGCTAAACGTAGCGTAAAAGAAATTACTAATGATATGGTTAAATCGGTGATAAATTATGTTAAAGGTAGACATACAAGTAATTATATATTAGACCGAGATAAAGAATATAATACATTTCAATTTACTATTGAATTTAATGAACTAAATAAAAAACATCATGAAAGATTTCAATTTATACGAAAAGAGTTGATCGATAAGGGAAGAAAAGAAATTTACCCAATTATCGAGAAAGCATTGCAAATACAAAATTTTAGTTTAAATTCCCCTCTTTATTCAATTGTTCTACTCCCTATCTATGTGAAAATTAATGATATGGTTTTTATTAATAATTATCTAAGTGGAGATGTTTTATTCCATAAATTTTACGAAGATTGGAAACTTCACTTTCTTTTAAGCTCTATGAGAGATAAATCTGATGAATATAAAGAATTTTTGTTAAGTACTGATAGAGAGAAAATTAAGTGGTTTCGTTATGAAGATTTGTCCAATAATATGTTTAAGATACGATTCACAGTTCATTATGAAAAAATCAGGTTAAACCCATCACCAGAATTTTATAAAATTTTCTGTAGATTAAGTTCTTCTGATTTTGATGATTTTTTAATAGATTTTGAAATTCACCTTAATGAAATATACAATAATATTGAAAATATTGACTCAATACCTGATTCACTTATAAAAATAATAGATCCATTTTTAGAAATAAATATCTTAGATCGATTAGTTGCTAAGAATAAATCTAATGAAATCATAGAGTCTCTTATAAACAACAGAATCGAGGAATTAAAGGATATTATATTAGAGAATATGGACTGGTTAATGTCTAAAGAAAAAGATAGACTGCTAAGAAGTTTTTTTTTAAGCGCTGCAAATCGGCCTGCAAATCATTATAATAATTATTTTACCAATTTACTCATAAATACCTGTGATGAAATTATAAAATCAGAAATTATTGAAGATGTCGATATAAAGTCAAAATTTAATGATCTTTTAATAAAGTACAATTATAACTTATCCTTTCAATCTAAATTATATTATTATGGTAAAAGATTAGCAGAATTAAGAGAAGAAATTAAATTACTCCTTGATGAAATTTTTGAAAAATATCCTCAAACAATTGAGCACTCCGAATTCGATAGAAGAGGGAGGATTTCTCTTGATTTTCCAAAGTTTTGGAGTGAGGTTAAACTAAATATACCTGACTCCTATTTATTCTGTGAATTGTTTTTCTTCCGAAATAATTCTTCCCGTTTTAATTTTCATGTAATTCACATTTTATTTTATTGTACTTCAAGACTAGAAAACATTTGGGACGAAATAACACCTAGACAAAAGGAGATGTTCATTCAATTTTTAAATAGAATATCTGACATTCAAGATTTAGAAATAATAGAATATAATCTACCAGAAAGCCTTACTTCAAAATTAAAAAAGAAAATAGATAGAATTGAATTATCTAAAAGCAAGTTATATATAAAAGAAAAGAAAAAATTCAAAATTATTGGTATAGAAGGAGAGTTAGATAAATTTCAATTCTCTGATCTAAATATTTTTATTGGAAAAAATAATAGGGGAAAGACTTTAAGTTTAACTAATAATTTTATTAAATTGGCGGATTATCAAAAAGTTTTCAATAATCAAGAAGCTGTTAATGAATTTGTTCAACAATATCCTCAATTTTACGCCTATGAACTTTATTATATCCCCCATAATAGAGAAATCGATGAACCTATTGGGCGAAAACCTGATCTCAAAGATGGATTAATCGATGTATTAAATAATTTAAGAAATTTAATGACAGGCGATTTTCTAAAAAATGAACCGATGAATATAGAAGATAGAAATCATGAGACTCATTCTAGCTCATGGAGAATTCCAAATTTTCTAGAAATAATAGATATTTTTTCCATTGACTTAGAACAAACTGATGGATTAGTTCGTGAAGACCTAGACATAATCACTAAAGGAAAATCATTATTCACAAGATTCAATCAAATATGGGAAAACTGGAAGAACAAAGTTAAGTTCTTCTTTGAAGATATTGAAGTAAGAGAAGTAGAAGATCTTGGAAGAGGAGGAAGGCATAAAATAACATTTTATGATAATTGGATGGGTAAAGAAATTTCAAATTGGAAATCTTTTGGTAGCGGCACACAACAACTATTAAATTTGATTTTTATTATTGAATTTCTAAAACTTAATCTTGCTATAGTCTATGAAAGCCTAGTAGAAGATTTAAAAAGAGGTAATATAAATGATGCTTTTGATCACCATGTTAAAGATATCCACACTAATCGGATTATTTTTCTAGATGAACCAGAAGTTAGCTTGCATCCAAGTTTACAAAGAAAGTTTTTTAATTATTTAAATGAGAGTTCTCAAATACTTCAGATATTTATTGCAACCCAATCTCCTTTCTTTCTTGATATTAATAATTTTAATGATTTACTGGGGAATACAATTTATGTAACCTTGTGTAAAAAAGAAGAAACTGGAGATTTTGTTCATCAAATAATTACAAAAGAAAATAAAATCTTTATTATAGATGAAATATTTGACTACAATCATCTAGAAACAGCATTTTATTTATCCAAAAAAATTTTTGAAGATTTAATGATAATTGATGATAATCGTGATTTTCAGCTGCTTACTCTAAATATGATTGATGAACTTATAAGTGAACGGAAAAAATACGACCCTGATTATAGTAATCTATTAAATCTCGGTACATTAGATGAAGGGAACAATACTCGTTTAATACAAAATGCGATTTTTCTTAGTATTGAACCAATTATAGTTAATCTTAATGATAAGGAAAGTATTCTAAATGAATGTCAGAAAATATTTTTATACCAAATACATAATAATGAATTTGAATCTACTAATGAAAAGATGAGATTTGAAGCAACATGCGCTTCACATTGGAATATAAAGACTTGTTTAAGTTCTAAAGTTTTAGTATATAAAGAAGAACAATCAAGAGATCTCTCAAAAAAAATAATAGAAAAATTATATAATCTTGAGATTGAAGGGAAAGAAATTCTGAACCATGGTAGTATAATTCTCTTTCCAGAAAATACATTACCCTACCAAATTTTAGAATCTTTGATAAATTATTCTAAAGAAAAAAATATTATTATAATTGGAGGGATGGAGCATATCAAACTAACAAGATTAAAAGATTATATTACTGATTTTGTTAAAAAATATCCCAATGATTTCATAAGACCAATTAATTTCAATGATATCACTAGTATTCCCAGGTTTGATGATAATAGTTATATAAATCAAGCAATTGTTATCAATTCTAATGGTAAATTTTCTTTTCAAATCAAAAATATCCCCGTGTCAAAATCAGGGAAACCAATAGAGGGAATTCCCATTATACCAAATCCAAAATATTTTAAATTTATTACCTCTGTCGGAAATCTATCGGTGTTTATTTGTAAAGATTTTTTAGTTAATTATGAAGTAATCGATAAATGGATGGATAAAAATAAGATTACCACGATACTCGTTCCCTCCTTTACAGAATTGGTAAACCCATTCATTTATAAATTTGGTAACATAATACGTAAAAGATATAATAAGAGCAAAACAATTGCTTTTGTAAATATTGCAGAATATGGAGGTTCCGGTATTTTCAATCTTTCTTATGAACGACGATATGAGCCGGGTAAGGAAAGTCTCTTTAAGGATCATGAGGAGGAATGTAAATCCTTTATTAGGGATTTACCTAGAGAACTATAGACATTAGAGTACAACATAATTTCTGAATTAGTAAAATTCAAATAAATTCTTCAAAACTAAACTGGGATTATTAAAACTCCCAAAATAGTCTCAGATCTAATTTTTTTACAGAAAAACTCACTGCTTCTTTTTTATTCATATGAGGTCTATCATCGACCATCCCCGCTAAATTTAAAACATCTCCTGTGTACTCAGATGATTGGAATGAGAGTTTCATAACCTAATAGGAACGCTAATTTCGTCAGGGTGGTTACTCCATGAATCTATTCTTCGGGCAAATTCTAATTGTAATTCATTAAATTTAATTCTCCAATCTAATATACGTCAAAATTTATTATTTCTCCATCATTAGCATCTAATTTTCTTATTTGTTAATTGAAAATGCATTTTCTGAGCATTCTTAATAATATTTTATAATTTAAATGAAATGTGTAAAAATTTAAAGACTGTTATAAATGTTGAAATAACTAGATAATATTCACTTTTTGATAATAATTCTTCTAATAACCTAAGAATAGGTTATTAAAATAAGTATAGGTAAATAGAAGCTATGATTTTAGAAATAATAAGTTGTAATTCTTCTACCCTGATAATTTTCAATATTTAATTCAAATTCAATTTAATTAAGAAAAAATTGATACTTTTAGGGCTATTTTTTGTATAATAGTTGTCGGTCTTGAGGATTAATGTTTTAATCAACAGCCCCGCCAGTATCTACACCAAATTCCACTCTAAGTTACTTCAGTGCCATGGAATAAGGTGACCTCAAAACCGAGCCCCAAAGGGTCATTCCGGAGTATGATTCTACTACGCATGTAGAATTTTTTCTATGAGAGCTTTATTATATATTTCAATTAAAGAGTTATTTATTTTACTTTTTAATGCTTCATCAATAAGATCTAAACATTTTGAAAACGCATATAAATTTGCGTAATATTCATTTAAACCCATTCTTATATAAGCTTTAATTGTATTTTCATAATTCAAATAACTCCCCCCATTTTCTATAATAATTTGCCATTCATGAGGAATAAATAGGTCTGAAAAGTGTTGAAATTCATGGAATGCAATTCGTATCATATTGATTAAATAAGTCTGTTGTAGTTGAATATAACAAATCTTCTGCTCTTTAAATTCTTCTAATAATAAACCTCCATTTAACTCTACATAATAAATAGTAATAGCATTTAAACTACTGGTTGAATTAAAAATATTTTTTATTTTCTTCGTGTATAAACGATCATCAAGTAATAATTCAGATCTAAGTTTTCCATATTTCACTAAATTCACTTCAATATCGATATTTTTAAAATCTTTAAGTTTATTATGCAAAATACTTAAGATTGCTATATATTCATCAAGATATGGATAATTTTCTTTATAAGATTGATTTAATTCAATTGCTTTACCCTCTTCTTTTAAAAAGACTGCAACCATAATTTCTGTCACTATTTAATCTTTTAGCTTTTTTGCTATAAAATTTTATAAACACCTGATTTATTAACACAGAAATTTTTGGTTTATTTTATTTCTTTATTCTCCATTATATCTTTTACCTCAGATTCAATAGTGATTATTCTACTCTTAATTTCAGTCATTTTCTTTTCTAAATTATTAATGCCATTAAAAATATTGAAGAATAAATTACAAAAATTAATCTTCCTTTGAAAATAATTTCTTGATTTCATCCCAAAATTCTTTTCCTTTTCGTACAAAATCAGCACCCTGATATAATTCCTTATAACGTGGGTCTTCCTCTAAAGAATCCCTAATATTACCTCCTAATGATTCAGCAAAATCAAAAAACGATTCATTTTTATCTGTTTTTAAGTTTGATTTAAGGATTTCATATCCAAAACGTAAAATACCACCAAGAAAAATTCTATCTTCCTTTTCATTTTCTTCCATAATTTTCCCTCTTAAAGAATAGCCTTCCAAATATTTTAATTTACTTATTTATAACTCATAAGAAAAAAAGATTATTTAATAAAATTATACTGTGAATAATTAGTAATAGAATTTCAAATTTGAATATTCTTTTAATGACTTTCTTCTTTCTTGATTTTGATAATAGTAGTTATATCTTCTTTTTCACAATTTTTACATAAATAAAAAGGTTCATTAATTCGGAACCCAGAAAGAGGTTTTTTTAAATATGTGGGTGTTGATTTTAAATATATATGATAGAAATAACCTTTATTTAGGCAAACAATACATAATTTATCTTCTTTAATCTCCTTTGATGTAATCATTTCATTTATTCACTTCCTTTTTTTATGATATTTATGGTTAGTTGGATTAAAATTATCTTTTGTTAATCTCATTTTGTGGCATGAATTTTTAAGTTTCCTCTTATCAATTATCTTTTCTTAATTCCTTTAAGTTCACTTTCCACTCAAAATCTCCGTAAAATTCAATCCTTTCAAAATGGGGTGTTATCCTTCTAATATAGCAATTATCATCCATTTGCTCATTCGGTCGCATCGTAAACGAGTCTTGAAAAATGGTAATTTTCACTCCGTTCAAGGTCTTTATTCTCAAGAATGGCTTTTTCCGTTCTCCTCCATAGACGACCGTAATTTTGTCCCAATATAATTTTCCAACTCGATGACGACCTAATTTCAATAATTCAACTCTTGATATCCCCATTGGCTCTTTATCCACGCTATGCCTTGTATATTCGTCAAAATTCTTGTGGTAATCGGGAAAATTCTTTTTTACAAATTGTTTATTCATACTATGACCACTTTATAATTATCTTTTTTATAATAAGAAATCCATTATTTTACAAGGTATTTCATAAATTTGTCGAGATATACTTTTTTGAGTATTGTGATCTTGATTCTAATCCTTACATTATTGTATATCAACTAATTCTTATCAATATTTTAACCTATATAAATGTAAAATATTACTGGATTAATTGATAGACAATATACGAAGGGTTTTGACGACAAAAAAACATAAATCGTTTCATATTAGTATATCATTTAAGAAACTACTTAGAAAGCCTGGAATTTTTTTCCCTCTCTGTAATAATGTGGGTTTGTGAATAGAGAATTATTAAGAAAAGTAATAATGATTCAAGTATTTAAATTTTAAGAACTTATAATATGTTCAAGATTTATAAAAAATCTTTATCTATTAACTGATCCTATGATTATAGAAACATAGTCTCAAGTATTTAAGAGTTTAAGGATTTAGAAATAAGAATAGATTTAGAGTTTTATAATTTTGCCAATGATCTCAATAATGTGAATCCATAAAGATATATATTGGATTTAAACTTAAGATCCTTCATGAAGAAAAAAGTTGGTGTATATTATGATTATCAGAATATTTACGATGCTTGCTATGACTTAGAGGAATATAAAATTCAAATCGATTTTATTGAAGATTACTGTTCAAAATTAGGTAAAATTGTAATAAAAAATTTGTATTTAAAGAAAGGGAAATATAAGGATGAGAACAAGATTGTAAAAACTCACCAAAAAGAATATTCTTATGAAATAAAATTTGGTCCATATAAAAAAGATATCGATACTAAAATGGTTTCGGATTTTATGGATGATTCTAGTAAAAATATTATAGATATTTGTGTAGTTATATCGGGTGATACCGATTTTGTAGCTCCTATTGAAAAAGTTCTTAACAGTAAAAAACTAGTTCATGTGTTATGCAATAGTGGAACATATCGCAAATATAAGGGTATTGCAGAAATTTGCTCGGTCTTTCAAATTTTGCCCGAAAAATGTAAAAAATGTGAGGGAGAAGGCAAAATTAGCGAGACATGCACTAAATGTAATGGTAATGGAGTTTTTGACTCAGAATGCAGATATTGCGATGGAACAGGGTGGAGTATTGGGGCTTATTGCAAAAATTGTGAAGGAACAGGATGGCTTGTTAGCATATGTACTATTTGTAATGGAGTTGGAGTATCCTCAACTTCTAACTGCGAAGAGTGTGCTGCAACTGGAAATATTGATGAAGAATTATGTTCAGCTTGTTTTGGATTAGGAAAGAAAGTTGTAGAATGTACTCGTTGTGAAGGAAATGGTATATATTCGAAAGAAAAATGTAAGATTTGCGAAGGTAAGGGTTCTATTGAAATTAACAAAAGAGAAATATGCAGTACATGTGGGGGAACAGGAATTTATTCAACAAATGAATGTTGGCCATGTAATGGAACAGGAATATACACAAAGTCTTGTTGGAAATGTGAGGGAATAGGTAACATTACATATTATCCTATTGAATAATCAATAGTTAGAAAATTCAAAATTCATTGGGTCTGCTTCCATTTTTTTTAAATCGGTTTCGTCAATGTCTTCAAATCTTTTTTCAAATAATTTCACAATATTCACTTATTTATTATAATTTAAGTCAAGCAACCTAATTAAGGAATAATTTTAAAATCAAAAATGTTTTTTGGAACTTCCTTATTGTTTATATAAATTCGCCATTAGAACTGGTAATCTTAGGAGTACGGTGTCGTCTTCATTTTCAACACCAATTACTTCATAAGGAAAACGTATAGGAGTCAATCTATTTTCTTTTATAAAAACAGGGAGGAAATCTTTATATAATCCTAATTCGTTTTTTAACTCTTTTACTGTTATACCTTTATCACTAATGTCCATTACAATTATATCAACTAAATTTTTTTCCGTCTCAGTTCTTAAGACCTGTGTAAAATGTAATGATTTGTCCTTTTCAAATTGCATTATACATGAAACTGTGGCCTCTTCATTACATTCCTCTAACTGGTCTAGTATCTCTCTTACATTCATGTTTGTTATTCTAATGATTTTTTTTATAAAGACTATAATTTAGAAATCTTAAATTATATTAATTATTTTTGGTCTCTATAATGCAAAATCTTTGTTTTTTGGAGTTTTTTATTAAACACAATTTAGATTTTTTCTGATTTTTTTCTGAAGATGGTGAACTCCTACAGTCGACCAGGTAATGAAGTAAGCAAGCGAAAATGCAAACGCAAATAAAGGAGTTGTGACGGAATAAGTTCCAAATGCCACATCTAATAATAAATAAACAAGAAAGCCAATTATGGAACTAATAGCTCCTAAGAAAATCCAAATTTTTTTTTCAAAAGACATATTCATATATTTATATGACATTTTCGTATAAAAATATTTTACTAATACTTTAAGAAAACTGAATCTCAGGTTCAGTATAATTTCTTATGAAAATAATAGAATCTGAAATTGATAATATAGAAATAGAATGCTCCTGGGATACCATAACTGTGTTTGAAAACACTATTTCTCACAAATTGGAAGAAAAAGAATGGTATCTTTTCCTGAGCTAATTAATAATACCCTTTTGGATTGTATTTTTTAAGTATTGATATATACTCTGTACATATTTTACATTCTGGAAGGATACAAAATTGATTCTTTGGGAGCACACAGATATTAAAGTAAGGACATGACTAATTAGTTTGCATAACTAAAATAGGTTTTATTAATTATAATTCAGATTTTTGAGCTCAGTCCTATTTAGTGCCCTAATACCATTGTGAGGTTATTTAAAGAAAAGAATGTAAAAACAAGAACTTGAGAGTCCTTTATTAACTTTGCAGAGCTACATCCAACACATGGAAATTATATTATATTGCTTTTTTTCCAACTGTTCTAATTAGAGTTTTAAGTTCTTCTTCAGTTTTGGCAAATATACCAATATTTCCTATTTGAATATTTTTTAAACCAATTTCCTTTACAACACGGTAAGTTTCTAAAATCTCATCTAGATTTGGTGATCGATAGGATTTTAGCTTATATTGTGGAAAAAACGCTAAAATGTGGAATGGAATGTTCTCATCAATTTCTACAATTAATTCAGCAATTTTCTTGAATTGATCCACTTCTATAAAATCAGGAATGTAAACAGTAAGAATTTCTAGGACAAAATTTCTCTTAATAATTTCTTTTGGAGAATTTAAAACTATTTTGTTGGACGCGTCACATAATTTCCTATATTTATTCTCATCAAAAGCTTTAATGTCAAGCCAATATGAATCTAATCCTACTTTTTGAAAGAGGTCTAAATTCTTTTGAGTAAGCCCATATCCATTTGTTTCTAAAAGAACCCAAAGATTTTCACATCTTTGCTTTATTTTCCTCGTAACTTCAGCGTAGAATCCCGCTTGACAGGCAATATCTCCCCCTGTAAATGCCACAATGTTTCTTGCTGGTCCAACTCATTACATCTTATAGCAATTTCATCGGTAGAATACCATCTTCCGTTAAAATGCTTTGAGAATCTCCATGAATGACACTTACGGCAATTATGATTACATCCTGATTGGTAAATAGAAAAATAATCCTCTGGCCTAGATAAGTGCATGGCAGATATTACTCTATGGTATTGATTGTTTTCAAATTTCAAAGTAGCCTTACAGGCGGGCTGAGAGTTTTTATCCTTTAATAATACTTCACAAGCTCCCTTTTCATATCCTTGCTTTACCATATTGCAAGAATATTTTAGTTTCTCCATTACAATGCTATTTATAATTGATAATTATAAAAATCTAATGGTTCTATTTAAAAAAATAAATTTACTAAGTTAATTCCCAGAGGGCGACAAATTATCAATTTGATTTTATTACAAAATTTACACCGATTTTTTCTTTTTAAAGAATCGAAAAATTTCCTTAGAATATCTAGGAAGGAATTTATTAGAGAGACTGCTGACTTGATCCATTGGGGAGCTGGATAATCGTCCTCATAAAATGTCCTGTTGGCTATTTTAATCATCTCCTATTGGTAATTTTGTTTTAAGGAATAGATCTAGTTTTTCTTACAGAATTTATATAATAAACTGAATTAGAATTAAATGAAATCAAAAAAATATTAAATTTATTAGAAAATATTTGTTTGTCATTTGACAAAAATAGCACCATTTTTATTGAAAGATTCTCATTTTTTTCATGAGAAGGAGAATGATTTATATAATGAGTGAGAAAAGACAATATTATTATGAAAGAGAAGGTAAGGAAATGAATCAAATTGATTTAAATGTCTTAAATAAATATATAAATGTTTTGCTTGAAAAATACAAGAATAATCATTATTTTCAAGCCGCATTTGGAAAAGATTGTGTTGATGCAGGATATATCAAAGGTTGGGTTGGTGTGCCGATGGAGAGAGATATTTTTTTACAATTCCAAAAGAATTAAATTATCTTGATAGTGACAGTTATTACGTTTATTTAAAAAAATCTCTTAAAAGCTGTTCTATCTCTAAATTAAAAGTAATAAAAAGAGGAGAATTTGAAACTCAGGAGAATAAATTATTGGTTGAAGAAATAGAAAATCTTGAGGTTGAAACTAAGAATTTCATGTCAATTCTCGCTGAAAAAATTGATGAGAAAAAATTAAAATTAGAACAAAAAAATGATAAAAAATAAACAAACCCTTAATTATTTCTTCTCTTACTTCTTTATAAACTGAAATAATAAGAAAGAAAAACATTTTGTAATACGAAATTAACAGAATAAGAAAACAATTTGTAATACAAGATATAAATAAGAAAATAATTTGTATTACGAAATTCAAATTATAGGAAATAAGAAATAGAAGGACTAATAGGACAGATTTTTGAAAAGTGACTAAAGAAATATGTTTTGTACTACAATAAAAAATTAGACTTTTAATATAAAAAGATAAAATGAGTTGTAACACATTATTAATACCTATTGAATTACATAGATATTT
>SDBT01006193.1_pt1 | contig 19924 bp, 13 predicted proteins | sample 2277101 | NCBI WGS metagenome assembly SDBT01 (sample SAMN10404973, study PRJNA504765) | marine sediment metagenome | isolation source: marine sediment core GS10_PC15, 103 cmbsf | place: Arctic Ocean: Southern Knipovich Ridge | collected 2010 | reverse complement strand
GCGCCGATTCGAGCGCGGAGGCGTGCTCGTGCAGTACGTCGAGCACTCGAATCAAGCGCAACGCAGTCATCGCGCGCCATGGCGCACGCGCAGCCACGACCCGTTGAGAAATCCAGGCTAGGCGTGGCCGTCATGCTGGTAACAGCAGTATGCCTGGCCGGGTGTCCCCTCATCGGGGAAGAGGAAACGCCCGACCTGAGTGACGACTTCAACAGTGCCGAGGACAAGGATGCTCTCAGCACTCTGAGTCGATGGAAGCTGACAGCGGTCCGTGGCGAAGAGGTCGATGCTTTCATGCTCGACCTGGCGGACGATGCGGTGATCATGGCTCCAGGGGAACCGCTGCACGCCGGCCATGACGAGATCCGCTCATGGGTGCTCGAGTTCGCCGACAAGTACGCCATCCATGGTGAATACGAGGAGTCGGAAAAGGTGATCTCCGGCGACTGGGCCTTCGTGCGCTACTCCGGCGTGACGACAATCGAGCCACGCGACGGGAGTGCATCGTCGGAGGAAACCAGCAAGGGAATCAGCGTCTACCGGCGCGAGCTCGACGGCGGCTGGAAGATCGTCTGGATCATCTGGAATAGTGACCACCCTCCTACCGAACAGTAGGCAGGGCGATCGCCTCGATAGTCTGCTGCGCCAGGCTGCGCCGCTCCCGCCGGGGTTCAGCGGGCAGGCTTGCGGTACTTCTGGACGAACCGATCGATGTAGTAGCGGTGGATCGGGGCGTCGTCCTCGCGGCCGTCGAAATCGAAGGTGTCGTCGGGGTTATGCAGCACATCCGAGCTCCCCAGGTACTCGAAGCCACCCGAGGAGATCTCGTCGATCGTCAACTGGGCGTTGATGCGGTGCACCGACTCGTCTCGCTCATCAGGCTTATCGGTGTTGGCATCGACCACACCGAAAATACCGCCGGGCTTGAGAACGCGGAGGGCACCGGGCAGGAAGGCAATGCGAGCGTCCTTCTCACCGAGGTCGTGATAATTGCGCACCGTGATGAGGATGTCGAGGCTGTTGTCGGGCACCTGCGAGAGACTGCCAACAAGCTTCACGTTCGAAAGCGACCCCGTGGAATTGCGCTGTTCGTAGGTGTCCTGGGACCGCTGCATGGCGCGCTCGGATGCCTCATCGGCAGGGGTCACGATCGCCACGACGGTGCCATCGTCACCAACCAGGTGGGCCAGCACGTGGGTGTTGTACAGACGTGACGCCCACAAATCGCCAACGGTCATGCCGGGCTCGACGCCGAAGAAGCCGTAGACCTCGAGCGGCTTGAAGCCACCGTCACGATAGCGGTCGTCGTCGGTGCGTGATGGGTCTTCAAGCACCGCAGGATCGTAGGTTGCTCCCTGCAGGAGCCGACCATCGGCCATCGCGTACACCGATACTCCAACGAGAACCGCCCAGAAGGCCACTGCGGCGACGACACGCCAGACGCGCCAAGACGAAAATACGGATGCCATGATCCCCTCCATCAATTCATCCCGGCTATTAACAGCCGGGGTAACTCTCGCCGACGATCTCCGACCCCCCGGAGACTCGGCTCCAGAAACTATCTAGCGGATGAGCGGAAAGGGTACGCCCGCCCACCCCGGAAAGCTAGCCCGGACTTCTCAACGGGTCGCTAGCGCCTTCATCGTCAAAGATGCGACCCGCCCCACAAGCATCATAGATCGGCGCACCCGACCGTTGTTCCCTATTTGCCGCTGCAGTAGATTCCCAGGCAGGCTCGCGAACATGAACTACCGGAGGAGAACGAGATGCTCGAGAAGGCATTACGGTCGACCGTGATGATCGTGGTTACGTCTGGGATCGTGATTATGGGCACCCTCACGGGAAGTACGGCGACTACAGCCGCTTCGGAGACCTCCGACGCTGGCCTCACCCCGGCACAGGCCACTGCGGCGGACACCGCTAGCGCCCCGACCGTCGCCGAGGTAGAGGAGGCGGTCATCGAGTACTTCCGCTACATGCGCGAGAACTCGAAGAGCCGGCCCGAAAGCTATTCGGGGCTCGGGTTCCTGGAGTTCTGGTCGAGCGGTGGATTGGTAATGGAAGTCCCTCCCGAGGGGCTGGCTGAAGAGTTCGAGCTCTTCAACCTCCACCCCAAGCACATAAGTGTTCTGGAGCTCGCCCCCAATCAGGCAGCGGTAGCAATCTTCTACGCGGAAGGAGCGCTGCATCCCAAGGGCGGGGCCCTCGTCGGTCGCTACCTGACCCGGGTCACGCAGGTGTTTGTGAAGGAGGACGGCAGGTGGCGGATCCGGTCCTCACACTGGTCGCCCCTGACCGGCGGCGCCGGTACAAACCAGGTGACAGTGGAGCGATAGATGGGACAGCTCCCTAGGCCCTCACCGGCCCGCCCGGGCCATAGTCGATCCACGGGCGTCTTCATCTTCGCCTAGGCGCCCTGAACAAATCTGCAAATCGAACTATTGGCGACTGAGGTGCCTTGATACGATTCTAATTCGAGGTGAGACTAGTGTCAGGGTGGCTGCAACGCGGTTTGGCCTGCTCGCCATCTATCCAACCAGTCGTCTTCAGAACGTGGAGCGAAATGGTGGCTCCTGGGAACCGCGAGGATGCTCTAGAAAGCGCACTCCTGGATCTCGCGGCGAGCCTGAAGGCGGTACAGCTCTATCCTCCGACCTCTCCCGTTGTTGAGGATGCTGTCAAGCGCTTTCTCGCCTCGCTGGTCCCACTGAGCGGGGGGGAGACCCTCATCATCGACGTGGCCCCCGAATACATGCGCGTAGGAGAAATCGAGGTCGGGAGGGGCACTCTGCTCCTCGAGCAAATCGCCTCACGGCTCCATAGCCATGGGATTGCCCGGTTGCATGTGGACCCCTCGGTCGACGCCGATTCATTCCGTCGCTTCTGCGAGTTGGTTGGAGGCGATCGCAGGAATCTGGATGCTCGCGGTGGACTCGACCGCGTGCTCTCAGAAGAGGGCCTGAAGGGCTTGCGGATCGATGTCCTGCAAATCAAGAGAATATTCGACGCAACTTCCACCAATGAGCCTGAAGATCTTTGGGAGGCTCTTCTGGAGGGATATCAAGAATCCGAGGGCATCGGGAAGATCGACTGGGACGAGCTCTCGGCCAATGTCGATAAGCTGAAGCAGTTCGTCGAGTGGCTCTTCTCCGCTGCAGACACAATGGGTGTTCTGACGGGCCACTCACAGGCCGACATCCTCCGCTACGTCTGCGAGAGAGTCGGGATGATCGCCGAGTCTCTGGGTGGCGACCACGTCAACTTCCTGATTTTGGCAGTGCGCGATCTGTTCGACAAGATCGAGCCCGAGGCTCTCGTCGAGCTCCTCGCCGAACCGATGCCCGTAGACGCCGCCGTGGCCCCCCCGGCGATGGCGCCTGGCAGGAGGGCCGAGGGGGCTGATGATGAGGAGCATCCGGTGGCTGGCGGGGCTGACAGTGGCGCCGAGGGGGCTGATGGGGAACCTCTGGTGGCTGGCGGAGCTGACAGGGGTACCGAAGGGGCTGACAGGGGTACCGAGGGGGCTGTGGGTGGCGGCGGGGCCAGGGGCGCAGTTGAGGACCCGAAGGCGGCCCCTCCCGATCCCCGCTCCATTGAGCAAATTGACATCACGGCTAGGATCGCCCAGGGAATGACACCGGAGCAGGTCCAGACCCTCGTTTTGTACACCCTCAGGACGAACAACCAGGCAACGCCGCGCCTCTATGGGTTGTTCGACCGTCTCTTGAAGAACCGGGATGATCGTGATGAGCTCGCCCTTCAGGTCCGTGACTTTCTTGATCAGGAGATCGCCAGCTTCGGCAGCAGCGAAGGCTTTCTCGACGAGTGGCCGAGGCTCACCGATGCGTTGCGGGGCGACGTGCCAGAGCGGTTCCTTTCGAACGATTATGAGGCGACCCTGGAACATGTGAGTATCCATTCGACTCCGACCGACGCTTGGCCCCTCGAGAAGATCAGTCCTCGGATGTCTGAGTTGAGCGCCCCCGAGGTTTTCAAGCGGAAGTGCCAGGTTCTGCTGGCGATGCTGGACGAGGAGGACCGCGACGAGTGCTACAGCACTGTGTGCGACAGCCTGGCCGAGTTGCTCCCCAAGCTGCTGAATCAGCGGCAGTACGTATTGGCGGAGAGGGCCCTGCAAACTTTCAAGGACCATTCCACCGAAGAAGGCGGCAAGAGCGAGGCGCAACGCGAGAAGGCCGGAGAGATCTTTACCCGGTTTTACGATCAGAGGACACTCCGCAATCTCGTGCGCGACTCCATCAGCCGCGCCGAGGAGGATGCAGAGGCTATTGGACGCCTGTTGAAGCTCGGCGGGAAGGAGACTATCTCCGAACTGCTCGAAACCCTGGCGAAGGAAAAGAGCCGACGAGTCAGGGAGCAGTTGGTGCAGATTCTGGCCGCGATGGGTGAGGATGTCCTCGAGGACATCAAGGAGCATCTCGCCGATGAGCGCTGGTACTTCGTTCGTAACCTCGTGCTCATCATTGGGGAGGTCGGTGATCCACGTTTCATTCCCCATCTGAAAGCAACCCTCGCGCACCAGGATCCGAGGGTGCGATCCGAGACCATTCTGGCCCTCGTGAACATACAGGACGAGGCCGTTGACGGCCTTTTGATCACAGCAACCTACGACTCCGACCTCGAGGTACGTCTGTTCGCTACCTATTTGCTCGGAGCTTCCGGGCGGAGCAAGGCCAAGGCGAGGCTGGAGGAACTGCTCCGCCTGTCGAACTGGCGAGGGCAGAATACCGACCTGATTCAGACTGCCGCCATCGCGCTGGGGCAGCTCGGGAACACGGACTCCATTGCCGCCCTCCAGGAGATCTCGGGGAGGAGACCGTGGCTGTTCAGGAAACGTCGTAAAGCGGCCCGTAAGGCGGCAGCATGGGCGGTCGCGCAGCTCGAGGGGAAGGATGCCGGCCCACCGCCCAATTTGCCCCACCTCCGTGGTATGGATGCGAAGCGGACGAGCCTCTTCAGGAGACAGGAATGAGCAGCCAGGACGCGTCGAGAAGCAGGTGGTCGGGCACTCGAGAGGAGTTCGAGGCGCTCGCGGCGAAGCTTTTGGCGGCGGCGCAGTTTCTGCAGATCTACCCACCCGGCCACCCCCTCGCCGAGCAAGGAATCAACGAGCTCTGCGAGCAGCTCTCCGGGCAACTGGAGCTCAGGGAGAAGATCCAGCTCGCCGTCACCCCGACCGAATTCCTGTTCGGCAGCATCCAGGTTCCCATCGATGTGGAGCTGCTCAAGGAGATGTGGAAGTTGCTGCACTCTGCTGGCGTGCAGAAGCTCGAGTTCTTGGCGGGATTGGAAGAGTGGGAGACGCGCAAGTTCCTCGATCTGCTGCTGCTGTCTCCCGACCAGCTCTCGGCGATGGGTGGCCTAGCCGAGGTGATCGTCTCGGAAGGCATCGATCACATCGTCGTCAGCACGATCAAGCTCGGTGGCGCGGGCACGACCGATCCCGAGAGCCTGTTCCGCACCTGGGAGGCCTACAGCACCGGTCTTCAACTGGTGCAGGCAATCCGTGGCCGGGTGCGGGCCGATGGCATCATCACCAATGTCGAGGAAGCCAAGGAGTTCGCCCGGGAGCTCGTCGAGCTGGCGGTCAAGGAGACGCGACCACTGCTCGCCATGCAGTCCCTCAAAACCCACGACGATTATTCCTACACCCACTCTGTGAACGTCGCGATGCTCACCGTGGCCATCGCCACGTGCCTCGATTTCCACCCTGATCATCTCCACGACATCGGCGTGGCCGCTCTGCTTCACGATATCGGCAAGGAACGCATCCCCCTCGAGATCCTGCTCAAACCCGGGAAGCTCGACCCGGAGGAGTGGGTGATAGTCAACCGTCATGGCAGAGATGGCGCCAGGATGCTCGCTGCCACGGAGGGGATCGGAGACCTGCCCCCGGTCATATCCTATGAGCATCACCTCGCCTACCACGACGAGCTCCGCACCGATGCTGACTGGGAGCCCCACTTCGCCTCGGAGATCGTCTGCATCGCTGATGTCTACGACGCCCTGCGATCTGAGCGCCCCTACCGAGCGGGACTGCCGCCCGACAAGAGCATGAAGATCATGGAGGAGGATGTCGGCCGGTTGTTCAACCCCGACTTGTTCGAAGGTTTCTTCCGGATGATGGGCTATTACCCGCCGGGCACGTCGGTGCAACTCGAGGACGGTGCCATTGCGATCGCCTACACGTCCAACCTGGACGATCCCCGAAAACCCCACGTCCTGCTGGTGAAGTCTGCATCGGGCCGCTCGATTGATCCGCCGCAGCATCTGGATTTGTCGCAGAGCGGCCCGGAAAAGCAGATAGCCGCCCTCGCCGATCCCGACGAGGTCGGAGTGAATCCGATGGATTTTCTCTAGCCCGGGTCGGAATTCGTGACGCGCTCGAAGGGGGTCTGCATCCGCTGCGTGGCGTAGGGGCTGAGTGAGTAGCGCAGGCCGTACTGGCCATGCTGCCAGGTATCGTCGAGGTTCATGTCGGCCGCCCGGCGGTAGCGCTCGATGGCCTCCTCGCGACGGCCCAGTAAATCGAGCAGGTGCCCCTGCCAGATCAGCGCGAGAGCCTCGTAGGGCGAGTGAGCAGCGGCGGACTCCTCACCAGGCTCTTCTTGCTGTGCCTGGGCGGCCACCTCCTGCAACCTTTCGAAAACAACAATCCCCTCCTCGTAATCCTCGACGTCGTAGAAGGCGAAGCCGAGCCTGAGGAAGCTGCGCGTGTCATCGAACTGATCGAGCCAGTCCCTGCTGTACCTCGCGGCCAGATCTCGGCTCGACCTCCAGCCCCAACCGGAGGTCTCCAGGGCATAGGTGGGCGAGGACTCCCGCATCTCCTCCAGCTCCAACTCCCAGGCTTCCAGCGTGCTCTCGTAGGCGGCGAGCGCGTCCGGCTCCACCTCCGGCAGCGTCGTGACGAACTCCTCGAGAACCTCGAAGAATAGGTCGGGCTCCTCGTCGTAGACGCCGTGGCCGGCGTTCTCGAAGACCACTAGCCGGCCGTTGGGGTGGTTGCCCGCGAGGATGCCCGCCTTGGTCTCATTCCAGGTCAGGTCATACTCGCCCTCCAAAATAAGCGTCGGGATCGGGTTGTCGTCGAAGGTGCCCGTGAAGTCGATGCCGGCCTGGCTCTGGCCCACGACACCGTTGAAGTCGCTGTCGTGGTCCCACTCGTAGAGTGCGATTTGAGCCGCTCGCTCGGGCGAAGGCTTGTAGAAGCCCTGCCGCTTCCAGTCCCCGTTCAGGAAGTTGTTGTAGACGAGCAACTGCACGTACTCGCGTTGCGGCAGGTCGGTCTCTCGAGAGATCTGCTGCAACTGCTCGCGAATCTCGTCACGGCGCGCGATCTCCTCCTCCGACAGGAACTCGCGCTGGCGCGACGGCCCGATGTCGACCGCCATGCCTGGCGATGCGCCGAGCAGCACCAGCCCCGCAACACTTTCGGGGTATTTCACCGTGTAGAGCTGGCCCAGGAAACCACCGTACGAGTAGCCCAGCACGACCCACTTGTCGACGCCCAGAGCCTTCCTCAGGGCCTCCAGATCATCGGCCGCCTGCTCCACGGAGTAGCCGTCTTCTCCCGGTTCGAAATCTGACAATCCACAACCGCGCTGGTCGTAGTAAATAACCCGCGCGAATCCGGCCGCCCGCGCGAACCAAGGATGGAAGTAGTGGTGTGTACCACCCGGCCCACCGTTCAACAGCACCAGCGGCATTCCCTCCCCTTCTTCCTCGACGAAAAGCTCGGCCCCACCCACGTCGATCCGGTGCGACACCAGATCGAGCCGATCGCACCAGCGCGGCGTGTCAGGAATCTCGGTGATGAGCTCGGGCTCGATGTGAACCGCCCGATCGAGGATCGATTCGGTGCCGGGAGGGACCGTCGCGTACGCCAAGGCGTCCAATCCCCCAGGGCGTTCCTCTTCGTCCATGCCCTCTTGACCGGCACAGAATGCGAGAGCCAGCAAGGTCGAACAGACAATGAGCGCAAGCAACGCGATTCGGATGATTTTCATCTCGTATTCCCTTCCCGCACGGGGAGCGTACGGAGACAGGAGTGCGAACCAACGAATAATGTCGATCCGGCCGTGCGATTTTATGCCCAAATGCCTTCACCAACCAAGGCCCATCGGTTGAGGGCACAGAGCCGTGCGGTTATGTTGGGCCCGGCTCATGTCCTGGTTGTACAGCTCATGGGGAGGACCTTCGAATGAATCGACGTCAGTTCATTGGCACCGCGGCGGCCGGCGCAATCGCCGGGGCCCATTTCTCACTGGACGAAGCGGCCGGGTCAGCCACCGGCACCACCATTGGATCCAGGGCCGCGGCGGGATCCCAGGCGCAAACGCTCGCCCTCGATGCCATGGGTGAGATCCGCGTGACCCACACGATGGACATCATTCGTGACGTCATCGCCAGCGGCACGCGATCTGTCACGGTGACGCTGACCGATCCGAAGGTTTTCGGCGAGCCGGCGCTCGATGCCGCCCTCGACGACCTCACCGCCCACGATCAGCACATCAGCGCCCATTCCGACCTGCTACTGAAGGCCACGAGCGTCGCTGATATCGATCGCGCCCGTGACGAGTCCCGGCTGGCGCTTTTCTACATGCTGCAGAACGCCACTCCCCTGCAGAGGGACCCCGACCGGGCGGACATGTTCTACAGCCTCGGACTGCGGGTACTGCAGCTCACCTACAACTATCAGAACTACGCCGGCTCGGGCTGCCGCGAGCTCGGTAACCACGGTCTCACCGTCTACGGCCACGAGCTGGTCGAACGCATGAACGAGATCGGCATGCTGGTTGATACCTCACACGCCAACATGCGCACCATGGCCGAGGCGATTACCGCCTCCAAGAAGCCAACCATCATCTCCCACACCACCTGCCAGGCTCTGCACCCCCATGTCCGTGCCACGACCGATGAGAACCTGAAGCTGCTGGCCGATCATGGTGGCATCGTCGGCCTCACTCAGATCCGGCCCTTCCTCACCGAGGACCGCAGCGACGACAACGTGCGCTACTACTTCGACCACATCGACCACGCCATCAACGTCGCCGGCGTCGACCATGTCTGTATCGGCAGCGACCGCGATCACCGGGTGATCGAGGACACGGACGAGGAGTTGCAGGTGCTCCTGGAGGAGGAGGGAGCGCAGTTCAACCCGAACGATTGGCCGCTGTACATGCCGGCGCTCAACGGCCCGCGCCGCATGGAGGTGGTTCGCGACGGACTGCTCGCCCGTTACCCAGAGGCCACGGTCGAAAAGATCCTGTGGGATAACCTCTACAGGCTCTACACCGAGGTTATCGGCTGAGCTCCGCGCCAGTCTTGATAGGAGGACCTTTCAGGTGAGGCAGCCGAATTCTGAGGCAATCAAATCGAATTCTCGAGGAGGTCAGCCGGCCTCGTGGAAACGTGGCCTCGGGACCCTGGGCGGGGTGTTCCTCGGACTGGTGCTGCTCGTTGCGGCCTGGGGCAAGGTCATCGATCCGGCCCTGTTCGCCGAGCAGATCGCGATCGAGGGCCTCGACTTCATTCTCTCGGCTCACACGGTCGCCCTGATCGCCATTGGCATCGAGGTCGCCTTGGGTACGGCGCTCGTTCTCGGCCTGCGCCGCCTGTGGGTGTTGCTGCCGGCCGGAGCGCTCACCGCTTTCTTTCTCCTTTTGACGGGGCGCCACTATTGGAACTTCGTACAGGGCTTCGTGGACGATAGCGTCTCCTGCGGCTGCTTCGGCAATCTGCTGATCAGGACGCCGGCGGAGGCTTTCTGGCAGGACCTCTTCTTGCTGGTTCCAGCGCTCCTGCTCGCGTTCATGGGCCGAGCGGGAAGCGGACCGACGAAGGGTGACCAGTCGAAGGGAGGTCCCACGGGGGAGAGTCCCACGGCGGCGGAGCTCCCCTGCAGGCGGGTCGGTATCACCGCGGCCGCAACGCTGCTCGGCCTGCTGCTCGCCTGGCAAGCGCCGAGCTTGCCCCTCGATGACATGGCCACCCGATTGCGCCCGGGGTCTTCGGTCGCGGACCTATGCTCCGGCCAGGGCGTGGAGAGGCTCTGCATCAACATGCTGATGCCCGAGCTCGAGGAGGGCCAACACCTCGTCGTGCTCGCGGACCTCGCGGACCCGGCTTTCGGCGAAGCTGTGGAGAGCCTCAATGCTCTGGCCCTCGCCGGCACCAGCCCGACGCTGTGGGTGCTGACTGCCGCCACGCCCGACGAGCAGTATGCTTTCTTCTGGCAGTGGGGCCCGGTCTTCGAGATCCGTGAGGCCCCGCACGCTCTTCTGCGCCCCCTTTACCGTCGGCTGCCGCGTTCCTTTATAGTTCAGGGTGGAGAAGTCACTGAAACCCTGAGCGGTCTACCCACTGAACCCGACAGATAGCAAACTAAGGGAGCAAGAAGTGAGAATCTCGATGCGCCCACTGGCGAAGCCCGATGACCACGGCTCCGGCCCTCTTCTTCCCCGCTTTCTCGCGCTGAGCCTGGCTTTGGCTATGACGTGCATGGGCCTGGCTGGTCCGGCATCGGCTCGTGCCTCACAGCGGCTGCCAACCCACTCGATCTTCTACGACTTCCGCCCCGTCGAGCAGTACGTGCTCGAAGTGAACGGAGTCTCGTCTCCCGGGGCGCAGATCTTTGTCGCTGAGAGGCTACCCGCATTTCTCATCATGGCCCCCGAGCTCGACTCAGCAGTGATCTTGATGCCACGTACCGGGATGGCCCAGAGCGTCAGCACCGAGTCGGTTGCGCGGCAGTCGGACGGCAGCTTCGCTCTTTTGCGCGACGTGACCCTGGCGAACGAAGGCAGATTCCAGGTTGCGGGTCGCGATGTGTCGTTCTCGGTAGGGGGGCGCCCCGCGGTTCTCAAGGAAAAGCCCTACCTGCTGGGTCTGCAGGAGGTCGCGGCATTGGAGGCGTACAGCTCGGGCTATCTCCAGCGCGAGCGCGAGTACTCGCCTCACAGCTCGGTTCTCGATGAGCTCAGGTCATTTCCCGTCGAGGTGAGAGTGCGGGTCTACTTTGGCACCTGGTGCGCCTATTGCAGCATGTTCGTGCCACGCATGATGAAGGTCGCGCGCGAGCTGGACGGCTCCACCATCCGGGTGGAGTTCTATGGCCTGCCGAGTCCGGCCACCCAGGATCCGATCGTGAACGAGCTCAGGATCGAAGGCGTTCCCACCGGCCTCATCTATGTCGATGGCGAGGAGGTGGCACGCATCCGCGGCAATATGTGGCAAACGCCCGAGACCGCCATCAAGGTACTGCTCGAGGACCACCGCTAGTAGCTAGCCCGCAGCCAGCGGCTCTCCCAAATCACGTGGGCGCCGGCCGGCCTTGAGGTTGGCTTCGATGACCTCCAACGAGCGGCCCTTCGTCTCAGGCACCCAGTAGCGGCAGAAGAACCAACCCCCTACCCCCACCGCCGCGTAGAGCCAGAAAGCCCCCGATTCGCCCAGCACGTTGATGATACTCAAGAAGGTCATGGCGATGATGAAATTGAAGACCCAGTTGGAGAGGGTGGCCAGACTCATCGCCAGCCCGCGTACCTCGAGAGGATAGATCTCCGAGATCAACAACCAGGCTACCGGCCCCAGGCTCACCGCGAAGGAGGCGATGTAAACGAGCAGGCTGCCGACGGTGACCCAGCGAAGGGCGGCTCCCAGGACGTCCTGCATGTAAAAGGCCATGCCCAGAACGAACAGGCTGCCGACGATCCCCACGAGACCCAGCGAAAGCAGGGGCTTGCGGCCCCACCTGTCGACCAACCTGATGGCGACGATAGTGAACAGCACGTTCGCCACGCCCACTCCCAAAGTTGCCGAAATCGCCACCACATCCGACTGGAATCCGGCCTTCTGGAAAATAGTGGGCGCATAGTAGATCACCGTGTTGATGCCAGTGGCCTGCTGGATGAACATGATGCCCACGCCGATGATGAGCGCGGGACGAAGCCACGGCTGGGCGAGCTCGGACCACCCGCCGGCCGACTCTTCGGCCACGTTCTTCCTGATCGCCGCCAGGTCGTCATCGACATCCGCCGCTCCGTGAAGCCGGCTGAGCACCTCGCGGGCCGCGTCCTCTTTGCCTCGACCCATCAGGAAGCGTGGGCTTGCGGGCAAAAAGAGCATGCCCACTCCCAATAGCAGGGCCGGGCCGATGCCCATGAGGAACATGTACCGCCATCCGTGCTCGAAACCGGCGAAAAGGTCATCCACCAGGTAGGAGAGCACGATGCCGATGGTGATCATCAATTGATTCAGCGACACCAGCGCCCCACGCACCCGTGAAGGCGATATCTCGGAGATGTACAGCGGCACCGCGAAGGAGGCCGCGCCAATGGCCAGGCCGATGACTACCCTGCCCCACATCAGCGCGTGCACTGACTGCGCCGAGGCAGTGGCGAACGACCCCACGAAGAAGACACAAGCACAGGCAATGATCAGGTTTTTCCTACCGAACCGGTCGGCGAGCTTGCCGCTCAATGCCGCGCCGAAGATGCATCCCACCAAAACCGCGCTGACAACCAGCTCCTGAGACATCGAGCTCAACTCGAACTGGCGCCGGATGGTCAGGAGCGCCCCCGAAATCACTCCCGTGTCGAAGCCGAACAAGAGCCCGCCCATGGCAGCCACTCCGGCGATCACATAGACCAAGCGTTCATTGCCACCCTTTGGAGAATCGCTCATCGTCAGGCTGCTCCTTAGCAGACCGTGGTGAAAGTGTGATGGGTCTGGTTACACCGCCAAGGGTGAAGATGCTAGGCGCCATCGATCCTGGCGAGGGCCAACGCGTAGGCGCCAATCGCCACCGCCTTGGTCGTCCCCAACCGGGTCACTCCCACGCCGATCCGTTTCAGTGGGTCGTAGGTAATTTTCTTTTCGCTGTGAGGAACCGTGATCTCGCGGGTGCCGCCGGCAACGAACTCGGCCAACTCGGCCTCGTCCTCGAGGTTGAACGCCCTGACCTCCATGCGGTCCAGGTCGGGACCCGAAACCCTGCTGAATGGGCGGTTCATTTCTTCCACCAGTCGCGGCAGAAAGACCGAGTGCGCCCCGGCCAAACCGCCCCCGATCACCACCAGTCCATCGACCAGCGTGACGGCACCGGCCAAGGCATCACCGGCCACAATCGCCAGCTCCTCGAAAGCCTTGCGGGCGGCATCAGGGTCGCCCGCATCCCCACCTGACCCCCCGGTGGCGATCTCGAAGATCTCCTTTGAAGAGGGAGCATCCTCGAGCTTCAGCCCCGCCTCGCGGGCGTAAACCCGCCGGACCGCATGAACCGACACGCTCTCTTCGAGGCTGCATTCGGGCAGAAGCCGGTTGCGCGAGCGGTTGATCTCGCCGGCGGCGGAGTTGTCCCCGGTGAAAAGCTGCCCTCTCGAGACGATCCCCCCACCGAAGCCGGTGCCGAAGGTGGCGCCAAACAGATTCTGGTAGCGCTTGGGCGATCCCTTCTCTTGCAGAAGCTGGTTGATCTCGGGGAGGAGTCCGGCGATGGCCTCGCCATAGGCGAACAAATCCCCATCGTTGCTGATAAAGACCGGAATGCCGAACTCGTCCTCCAGCATCGGCCCTAGAGCCACGCCGCCACGGAAGGCGGGCATGTTCTCGAGGTTGTCGATGATGCCGAGCGCGTAGTCAGCCGGTCCCGGGAAAGAAAAGCTGATGGCCACCGGGTTTTGCGACAGCGCAGCCCTGACTTCGTTGAAGCCCTTGATAATGGACTGGAGCGTCTGCTCCAGATCATCTCCCGGCGACGGCAGCACGATCGGGTCGATGATCTCTTCGGTCCCTTGAACCGCGGTAAAGGCGAGCGTGGTCCCGCCGGCATCGAGCGTCATCACAGTACGGGGGTCTTGCCGGTATTCCATGCTACTTACTAACTCAACAGCTTGGCATTGACAAGCGTGTGCGGGCTAGGGTCCGCTGATCGACAACCGCTCCCCCTCTAGATACTCCACGCGGATGGTTCCATCTCCCGGTCCGGAGGCAGCCCGATCCAGGCTCGGAGCCATGATGTGACGCTCGAAGAGCCTGATGAATCCGCGGGCCCCCTCTTCCTGCTGCTCACCGAGCTCGCAGATCATCTCCTTGGCTCCTTCGCTGATCTCGAGGCGGGTCCCGTGGTTTTCTTCCAGATCTGCCTTCAGGTCACGAGCCATTGTTTCCAGCAAGAGCATAAAGTCGGCGCGGCCGAGCGGACGAAACTCGATGATGCGATCGGTTCGAGCGAGGAATTCACGGCGGAAATGCTGGGCGAGCTTGGTTTTGAGCGCATGTGATGACTCCTGCTCGGTACTCTGGAAACCCATGTGTGGATGTGCAGCCTCGCCAACGAAGATGTTGCACGTCATCACGAAGATCTGGCGGCGGAAATCGGCACTTCGCCCACGAGAATCCATAGCCTCCGCCTTGTCGAAGATCTGCAGGAAGTAGTCTTGGATCTCGGAGTGCGCCTTCTCCATTTCGTCCAGGAGGATCACGCCCTGGGGGTGCTTCTCGACGTGCAGAAACAGCGCCCCTGGCCGCCCATGTCCCACGAATCCCGGGGGCGCCCCGATCAGTTTCGCGATCTCGTGCCTCTCCTTGAACTCACTCATGTTCAGGCGGCAGAGCCCGTCGGCCTCTCCGGGGAAGAGGGCCGCCGCCAGGCATTCCGCGGCGAAGGTCTTTCCAACACCCGTAGGCCCCGCGAACATGAATACTGCGGTGGGGCGATCCACCTTCCGCGCGTGCATGCTCGTAGACAGCGTTTGCACCAGGGCGCCGATCGCATCCGCTTGCCCAACGATCTTCTCGCTCAGCTCCTCACGTACCCTCTGAGGATCGAGCCCCCTGGAAGCGTCAGCCGGTATCCCGTACTGCTCTTCGAGAACCAGCTCGATCTCCTTGCGCGTTACGATGAGCTCTTCCTTCGTCGGTACAACCAGCCGAGTGCTCAGAGATGACACCTTCACGAGCGTCGCCGCGTTCTCCAACAGATCGATGGCCTTGTCGGGAAGGGAGCGGCCCCTCACCAGATCGGCTGAAAGGGTTACAGCCGCCTCGACCGCATCGTCCTCGACACGCACCTGCTGGTATTCCTCGATCCGTCGAGCCCAGCGCATGCAGATTTCCACGGCCTCCTCGATCGTGGGCTCCGGCACGCGCAACACCTGGAATCGCCGCATGAGAGCAGCGTCGCTCTTGACATGTTGCTCGAATTCCTCGGTCGTCGTGGCACCGATGCAGCGAAAATCCTCTCCCGCAAGGCTCGGCTTCATGATGTTCGCCAGGTCCGGCGCCCCGTCTCCACCCCCGGCTCGCATTACCAGATGAAACTCATCAAAAAACACCACCACATCAGGATTGGCGGTAGCGTCGTCGAGGATTCCCTGAATCCTCTCCTCCATGTCGCCGCGGTATTTCGCGCCGGCCAGCAGGTCGGCCACACTTATCTGCAGGATGCGGAGTCGATGGAACGGATCGGAGGCTTCCAAGGAAGTGATCCACTGGGCGAATCCCTCGACGACCGCGGTCTTGCCAACCCCCGCATCACCGATGACTAGCACGTTGCGTTTCGTGGTTCTTTGAAGGTGCCGAGCGAGTGTCCGGATTTCCTGCCGACGACCAACCACGTGCGCCAGCCTTCCCTCCCTGGCTAGCTGCGTGAGGTCGCGCCCAAACAGGTCGAGGCTGGGGGTTGGAGTGGCCCCTGTCAGGGGGCTCCCCAGAGACGGCGTATCCGCCGCAGGTCCCGGGGACGGTGCCAGCAGGTTCGGGGCTGGCCGACCCGGGCCCGACGGTTTGGAGAAGGCAGCCTGTCCCACCTCGCCTACCTCGAAGATCTCCAGCGGCGCATCCAGTCCCTTGAGCTCATAGTCGCCGTATGACTGCCATGCGACCTCCCCCACGCCACTGGGCGGGTTGGCACTGATGGACTCATGGGCCGCGCCATACACCGAGCGGTCGATAAGGATCTGGTCGCCCACAGCCAGCGACGAGATGCGGGAGGCTGTGTCGATCGTGATACCGAATATCGGGTCAGAGGCCGTGCTGCCGGGGGTAGCCCGCTGGAGGATATCGCCCGTGCAAACGCCAATCCGAACCCTGACCGGCAGCTTTGAGAGCTGTGGGTGCGTTCGCAACGCCGCCTGCACTCGGAGAGCAAACCGGACCGCCTCTTCTTCAGAGCTGAAAGCAAGCAGGAAGCCGTCGCCCAGGGTCTTGATCTCCTGCGCTCCCTCTCTTCCCTCCAGCTCATCGCGGAAAACGTGATCGTGCGCCCGAAAAATCTTCGCCCCTTCCCGATCTCCATAGCGTGACTTCAGAGCCATGGAATCCTCGATGTCGCTCAAGAGGATCGTGATCCTGCTCGCTTCGAAGTGATCGGAGAACCGTTGGATCCGCGTCTCCCAGGTAAAATCCGGCTTGGTGGCCGGCTTTCCCGGCACCACGCCAACCAGGTCGGGTGAGGGATATGAAAGGAGGGCCCGCAGCAGGTGCCGGACGGTGATCTCTGGAGATTTCTCCCCTCTGGCAACGCCTTCGGTGAGCTTGAACAGTCCTCTCACTCGATCAGAGCGCTGAATTCGACGTGGCCGGTCACTAGGATCCGGAGAATGCATCGACCTCTGCGTGGACCTGCGAAGACGAGTGACCTCCTCCGGGGAGAAACCGAGCAATTGTCTGCCGTCGTCTGCGAAGTTCCGCAACTCCGCGATGTCCTCCGCCGAAAGGTCGAGTCTCTCGGCTTCCTCATGGAACGCATCGTCCAAGATCTGCAGGACTGCGACGAAAACATGGACCGGGTCGATCTTGGAGCTTCCCGAAAGATAGGCCTCGTGGCTGGCAATTGCCCATGCCAACTGGACGGAGGAATGAAGTCTCAGTCGCATTCTGGATTCCGCTGTCGTCGCCCGGCTATCACAGAACCGAAATCCTCAGCGTTACGGTCCGATTCCGGAGACGGCCCTCTGGAGTATCGTTGGAATGCGGAGGTTGGCTCTCTCCCGCTGTGCGCGCGAGATACACTCTCGCCGGCAAGTCTGTGTTGGCCCGCAGGTAGTCCACCGCGCTAACTGCTCGCTCGAAGCCGAGCGCGAGGTTGTCCCTGTACGCGGACCCGGCCCTGACCTGCAGGTCGTCAGTATGCCCAGTCACCTCGATGCTGATCTGGCTGGCGAATAGCTCCAGCCGCCGACCGAGCGCCGTGAGGACGGCTGCAGCTTCGGGGGCGAATGTCGTTGACCCGCCGAATACTCCGTCATCAAAAATCACCAGGATTGACCCGTCCATCTGCTGGAAAGTGACTCCCTGCATCCTGGACTGTTCCGCGATCTCTGCAAGAACCTGGGCCCGGCCGAGATTCCTGATCTCCTCTTCAGCCGTTCCCTCGGGGCCGGGCTCCTCCGACCCCGGCTCCAGGACACCTGGCTGCTCAGCCATGGAGGCAGCAGCTGAGCTCGAGTCCAACATGCCTCGGATCGACCGCAGGTCTCGGATCACACCCATAGCGAGGAATCCCACGACGACCAGCGCGATGATCACAAGCAGAGAGGAGAACGGAAGGAAGAGAAAATGACCCCGAACGGGTCGCTTCCGCAACTTCGCCAGCCGGGCCAGGCCGGTCCGGAATGATTCCTCTTCCGGATCGAGCCGCGCAGCCTCCACCCACAGGGCCTCAGCCTCATCGTATCGACCCTGCTGGGCACGGATGCGAGCCATGAGGTCGAGCGCCGGGACCACCTGGTTGTTCCCGGACGCGAGCCCGGCGATGAGGTCCTCCGCTTCGGAATAGCGGCCAAGACCTGCAAGACGTGTTGCGCGTGACAGTGCCACTTGCCGAGCGATCGAGGACAACAGACTCCTGGCGTCCTGGTCGACGGAGCTCATGGCAGGATACTGATTGGTCATCTTCCGGGTGCTCCCAGTGGACGGAACCTCACATGATCGTCGAGCCGAAGGCGTTGCTCATCTCCTCCTGATCCTCGGAGCGCAGGAGCGCGATCAGTTGCTGGTTCGCGGCCTGCAGTGCGGGAACATCGTTGTTCTGGATTGCACGATTACCCTGAGCGAAGAGCTGCTCGGCTAGGGGCTGGTCGCGCATGTTTGCTTTGCGCTCTTCCAGCCACTGCAGCAAGCCGACATGGAAACCCGGCTGCTGCCTGATAATCTGCATCCGCAATGTATCGAGCTCGCTGATCTTGCGGCGCAAGAGGTAGGGATCGCGGCTTTCCTCAGCACTGCGCGTCTCTCTCTCGAGGGTGGCTGCGCGCTGCTTGTCGGAACTGTCGCCGTGCTCTTGGACGACGCTTCGAGTCATCTCGATCGTCTCGTTGGCCTCGGCGACCAGGGCGGGCCACTCGAGCGAATCTTCGACCTCATCGCCAGCCTGCTTCAGGTCGAGCAAGCGCTTCTGGCACTTGTCAGCGGCGTCGCGGTCATCTTGCGCAGCATCGAGCGCAGTCTCGACGTCGTGCAACATCCGTTCCTGATCAATCCGCCGGAGGGCCGACTGCGCGCCCGGGTCGTCTGTCGCCTCGGCCTGTGTCCGCATTTCCTCCAATCGGGCCTTCTCGCGGTCAACTTCCCGCCGCAGCTTCTCGGGGTCCGCCGCCACTTTCTCGAGACGGATAACATCCTCGTACTCATCATCGAGGACAGGAATGTAGGCTTTGGTGCGAAGGAGCCGGGATGCGTCGACTTCGATGGTGACCTCGACCTCGCTCCCCGCGGGAATGTTCCGCTTGATCTGCTCGGCGCTGATCACGAGCTCGCCGATGAGCTGGTTTCTATCGACCCTGCTCCGGTTCTCGCCCTCGACCACCGGGATTCTGATGACGGCCTCGCTCTGTCCCTTGACCACTTCCACTGTGGTGCGATGGACGCTGCGCCTGCGCGCTGGAAGGGGCACGCCCTTCTCGAGAAACACCTGCATCTCCCCGCTGGCCAGGGCCACCCCAAGGCTGTGGATGAGTGGAGGGTCGGTGATGACAATTCCGGGGGTGTAGGTGAGAGTGTCCGGCTTACACGGCAGGACGTTCCCCGAGGCATCACAGAGCTCGATACGGAACGTGCTCGGCTGACCCTTCTCGGCCCAAAGGCTGGTCATGAATGTCCCGTTGGGAGCCAGGCCAACCTTCCCGCTGCGCCAGGCCGGCTGCGCGGCCTCGTTGATGAACTCAACCGTCAGACCGACGAGGGTTTCATCGCTCGGAGCTATGGCCTTGCCGCCGACCAGGGGCTCGACATCGGCGCCCACTGGCTTGTAGTCCAGCTCCAAGCCGTACTTCCCTTCCGCCACAACCGCACCGATGTCCTCTACGAGGCGCTGCGTGCCGGCGAAGATCGCTGCCCCGCGAGCGACAACCGTCAGCGGATCCATAGTGAAATCGAGAGGAATGCCCAGGCCCTCATTCGGGTCCGCTAGTTGGTCCCGCAAATACGTCATAAGGCTCGGTCCCCCGACAAGAAGGACCTTCTCGATGTCCGCGGCCCCCAGGCGTTTTTCAGTCAGGACCTTCTTCGCGATGTTGATCGACCGAACGATGAAGGGGTGGGCTATTTGCTCCACTTCCGCCCGAGACACCTCATGCTCGAAGCGTACCGGCTCGTTCTTGCCATCGAGACACAGGAAGTCAATGATGATCTCGGTCGACGCATCACGTGACAGACGGATCTTCGCCTCCTCCGCCGCGATCTTCAGCTTCGCGAAGGCCGTCGCCCACGTGCGGTTGCCGCGGCGGAAGTCGTCCAGCGAGTACTCGGAGGTCACCGCGGGCACCAGTAGCTGATCCACGATCTCCCAGTCGATGAGCTTGCCACCAAGGTGGTTGTCGCCGCCGTGGTTCACGACTTGGATTACGCCGTCGCGAACCTGGATGGCTGCAGCATCGAAGGTGCCGCCACCGAGGTCGTA
>SDBT01006192.1_pt1 | contig 19926 bp, 16 predicted proteins | sample 2277101 | NCBI WGS metagenome assembly SDBT01 (sample SAMN10404973, study PRJNA504765) | marine sediment metagenome | isolation source: marine sediment core GS10_PC15, 103 cmbsf | place: Arctic Ocean: Southern Knipovich Ridge | collected 2010 | reverse complement strand
CATTTGCTTGAGATACTGAATCTTGTATATTTTTAGGCCATTGAGCACAGCCACATAAGAATATTCCATCAGTTGCAAAATCCAATGGTCTTAGTTTTACATGAGCTTCTAAAAAGAATCCAGTCCTATCTAATGGAACTTTTAGCATCATTGCTAATTCTTTTAAATTATCTGCGGGAATCATTGGTGTAGCTAATACAATTAAATCAGTCTCAAGTTCAATGTCATCTTGTAAGTTAGTATCAAACACTTTAATTCCATATTTTTTACCTGATTTCTTAATTTCAGGTAAATTTTCTAAATCATATCGTAAGAACATAGCATCTTTTCTTCGATTTCTATAATATTCTTCAAATTCTTTTTTTGCCATTTGAAAATCTCTATACAGAACTACAATTTCAAGATTCGGATTTAATTCCTTTAAAATACCTATATTTTTAATAGAAGTCCCACAACAAACATTTGAGCAATAAGTTATTCCCTCCTTTAGCCTAGCCCCAGCACACAGAATAAAGGTTACCCTTTTAACATCATTCAGCCATGAACTATCAGAGTTTTGCAATTTCTGTTCCAATTCAAGTTGCGTTATCACGTTTTGATCTCCTTTCTTATACTGAAAGAGACCCTCTGGTTTTAATTCTTGACCTCCAGTTGCTACGATAATAGTTCCAATTTTTAAATTATGAATCTCTTTCTTGGAATCCTCAATAATAACGTCATAATTTCCAATATAACCTCTAATATCATTTATCTTTGATTCCAGGAATACTTGGATGTTGTTATTATTCTCCACTTCAGCTTTAATTTCATTCAAAAAGATAGATGCTTCTTGCTGGATAGGAAATAGAATATTTAAATTATTTAAATTACCGCCTAGTATCTTTTCTTTTTCAATTATATAAGTTTTAAATCCTTGATTACCCAAGCTCGATGCTGCAGTCATACCAGAAACACCTCCTCCAATCACCAATGCTGTAGGGGTAATGGGTAGTTTTTCTTCTTTTTGAGGTTTTATTAATCTTACTTTAGCTACTGCCATCCTAATTAAATCCATAGATTTCTCTGTAGCAGCTTCCTTTTCAGTCATATGAACCCATGAGCATTGATCACGAATATTAACCATCTCAAATAGATATTTATTTAATCCCGCTTCTTGGCAAGTTTCTTGAAACAATGATTCATGAGTTCGAGGTGTACATGAGGCTACTATGAACCGATTTAAATTATATTCTGCGATCATTTCCTTAATTCTTACTTGAGAATCAGAACTGCATGAATAGAGATTATCTTCACAATATACTACATTTGGTAATGTCTTAATATAATCGGCAGTACTTGGAACATCAACATATTTACCAATATTAATTCCACAATGGCAGATAAGAACACCGATTCTTGGTTCGTCTGTTAATAGAACTATTTTTTCGGGAATTTCATAGGTTTTTTCCTTTACTTGAGAATATTTAGCTGAACTTAATAAAGTAGCTACTTCTGATGCAACTCCGCTAGCATCCGCTACAGTTTCAGGAATATCCATAGGACCTTGACAAAAACCACATAGAAATATTCCATCCTTCGAGGAGTGAGATTTATTAAAATATGATTTTTCTTTATAGAAATCATAATGATCTAATTCAATTCCTAAAATCTCTGCTAATTCTTTAGTTCCACGTGTGGGTACCAAAGGAGTGGCTAATACCACGAGATTTGCCGTGAAATCATTAAATTTTCCTGTTTTTAGATCTTCATAGTGAATAATTAAATCTTTATTTTTAGGATCTTCTTCTATGGTACTGATTTTAGTTTGAAAATATTTCACCCCATATTCATCTTGAGCCCTTTGAGTGAATTCATAGAAGTTTTTTCCATAAGCTCTAATATCATGACGAAATACATAACAATTTGAATGATCCGAATGTTCTTTTGTTATAATCGCTTCTTTCGCAGTATACATGCAACACACCGAAGAACAATAAGGTACATTTTCATGTAAATCTCTTGAGCCTGCACATTGAATAAATGCTATTTTTTCTGGTTCTATTTGGTCACTAAGTCTTAATACGTGCCCTTCAAATGGTCCTGATGCACATAAGATCCTCTCATATTCCAAGGCAGATACAACATTTTCGTATTTATAGCCCCACCTTGACGATAATTCATCTGCAGGCATGTCAAAACCTGTTGCGACTACTACCGCTCCAACATTTAGTTCAATATCTTGCGCTTTTTGCTCATAATCTATTGCTTTTACTTCACAAACTTTTTCACAGACCCCACATACATCTTTTGTGAGTTTTAAACATAATTCGGGGTCAATCAAATAAATAGGAGGAACTGCCTGAGGAAATGGAATATAGACGGATTTTCTCTTCCCCAAACTCATATCAAATATGTTAGGCACTTCAATTTTAGGGCATTTAGTAGCACAATCTCCACAACCCTTACATTTAGTTTCATCAATATATCGAGGTTTTTTCAATACCGTAACTTTAAAATTTCCTGCTTCACCCTCAATTTTCTTAACTTCATGATATGTCATAAGTTCAATATTAGGATTCCTAAAAACTTCGACCATCTTTGGAGCAAGAATACACAAACTACAATCATTCGTAGGAAATGTTTTATCAAGTTGGGCCATACGCCCTCCTATAGAAGGTGATTTTTCCACTAAATAAACTTTAAATCCTAATTCTGTTAGATCCAATGATGTTTGAATCCCTGCAATACCTCCTCCAATTACTACCACAGAACCTTCCATTATTCTTTAACCTCTCCAGTTTTATTCTTATTCACTACTTTTATTAAATCAACCAAAAATTCAGAAAACTCCTTTATTTGGATTGAAGCTAGCTCATCATAGTCCTTTTGCAAGCAAGATAAATGCATAACACATTTAGGACATGAAGTAACCATTATTTCTCCAGCTTCTTTTGCTTCCGATAAACGTTTATATCTTAATCCTTTCGAACGGTCATTACAATTCATCCATGAACTCACACCACAACACAATGCATTCTCCTTATTATGGGCCATCTCCTTAAACTCATAACCCAAATCCTTTAATTGATGTAAAATTTCTCTTGTTTTTTCTATAATATCATTATCTTTAGGTAAAAACCTACTTAATCGGCAAGGATCATGATAAGTGAATGGAACTTGTGTCTCAGTTTCTTTGGGATTAGTAAATTCAATTTTTCCTTGCTTCCAATTTTCGTAAATATATTCAATTATATGTTTAACTTCAAATTTCTCATTAAAATCTTCAAATAATTTTGGATATTCAACTTTAAAAGTCCTATACCCTTCAGCACAAGAAGTAATAATAGTCGATACATTTGCTTTTTCAAATAGTGCTTTATTTTTTTTCGCTAAATTGATGAAAGCCTCAAAATTTCCCGTCCCCCAATATAAATCGTGACCGCAACAAACCTCATCTTTAAGAACAACTACTGGCTCTTTTTCTACCTGACAGATGATTTTGAGCGCACTTATAGGAATCGGATCTATTTCATCAAATTCAAACTTAAAATATGGAATACATCCAACAAAATATAAGAGATCTCCGTTATCTGAGATATTGCACTCTTTCGGGATCCAATCAAGGTGTTTATCTGGATTTATATAGGGTTTACTTAATATTTCTGAAATGGTAGTATATATTCCCTTATGAGCAATATAATCATCAGCTTTATGATTATATAATGCTCTCATTTTATATTTGGCGTTTCTTACTACGTCTGCGAAATTTATATCTTCTGGACAGTTTTTCATGCAACTATTACAGGATAAACAATCCCATAACACTCCACTCTCTGTTACCTTATCCTCAAAACCCTCAAGTATTAATTCTATTATTCTGCTAGGTGCAAATTCTTGCACTTTGCTAAGTTGACATACACCACTACACCGAACACATTGATAACATCGATTTAATAACTTTCTTAAATCGGGTTCGTATATTTTTTCAAGATAAAAATTAATGTCATCCTCTTCTTGTTCTACTTTTTCATCTTTTTCAATTTCTGTAATGACATCCACTTCTCTATTGTTATTTCATTATTTAATAAAATATAACCTTCGTGATTAAGAAAAATTAAGAAATAATTTATTCTTTCTGTTTAGATTTTATAACTCTAATTTTACATATAAAAGAACTAAGAAGCATAATTATTTTTTATCACGGACGGCGGATTAAAGCCTTTTTTTTTCCTTTTCATATAGAAATCCGATAAATTTTATATCACAATTGTAATAAACTGATAAAATTAAAATCAAATAATGTCGCATATTGATATAATGATAAAAAAAAATAGCCTTTTTTATTCATTCCTAAATTTAAATTAGTTTTATAAAATCTAATCAGAAAAAATAAATTAATTCCATTTATTTCTTACTAAAGGTAATTTAAAAATTAAAAAATTAAAAAAAATATATGGTGATATTTTACAAAGGTGTCTTAAATGTCTGATAAACAGACCACGATAAGAATAGGAGTCTATGTATGTCGGTGAGGAGTTAATATCGGAGCTGTTGTTGATTGTGATGCTGTAAGAGACGCTATTGAAGCACTTCCGAATGTAGTAATTGCCAGAACTAATGATTTCACCTGTAGCGACCCTGGACAAAATAGTATAAAAAATGACATTTTAGAATTGGATTTAACTCGAGTCGTAGTTGCAGCCTGTACACCAAAAATACACGAACCTACATATAGAGCAGTATTAGTAGAAGCCGGATTAAGCCCTTATTACTTTCAAATGGTGAACTTACGTGAACATTGTTCGTTTGTGCATATAGGTGATAATGAGAATGCTACTAAGAAAGCTATTCGATTAGTAAAGGGAGGAATTAATCGTGCTCGTCAGCTCGAAAATATTCCTCGGAAGGAAATACCAGTCGAAAGAGTTGCTTTAGTTGTAGGCGCGGGAATAGCTGGAATGAATGCGGCATTAGATTTAGCAAATCAAGGAATACAAGTTCATCTTGTTGAAAAAGAACCTACAATTGGGGGAAAAATGGCCCAATTAGATAGAATTTACCCTACTGATGATTGCGGAATATGAGTACTTGCTCCAATAATGGTAAATGCTTCAAAACATCCAAATATCCAACTCTATACTTACAGCGATGTAATTGAATTCAAAGGGAATCCAGGTAATTATAAAGTCAAAATAAGAAAAAATGCACGATATCTTGATGCTAAGAAATGCACTGGATGCGGTCTATGCTCAACAAAATGTCCTGTTAAAGTGCCTAGTGAATTTGATCGAGGTATTGGAGAACGGAATGCGATATATATTCCCTTTCCTCAGGCGGTACCAAAATTGGCAGTTATGGACAGAACAGTGTGTATAGATTGTAAGCAATGTGAGAGAGTCTGTCCTGCTGAAGCAATAGATTTTGAACAAGAGTCTGAAATCGTCGATTTAACTGTGGGTGCCGTAATTATTGCAACCGGATATGATGAATATCCGATAATGGAGCATAGTGACTATAATTATGGCATTTATCCAGATGTGATAACTCAAATAGAACTAGAGAGGATGCTAAGTCCTATCGGTCCAACAGGAGGTCACATTTACAAAATATCTAATGGTAAAACCCCGGAGACGGTTGTAATGATTCAGTGTGTAGGATCAAGAGATGTAAAAGCACTTCCTTATTGCTCAGCAGTTTGTTGTAGTGTGGCCTTAAAAAATGCACAGTTATTAAAACAAGAATATCCTGATATGGATGTTATCTTGTTTTACATAGATATCAGGACAACTGATAAAGCAAATGAGGAATACTATCGAAAAATTCGAGAAACAGGAGTAAGGTTAATTCGAGGAAAAGTAGGGGAAATAACTGAAGATAAAGAGGCGAATAAGCTTGTTATAAGAGCATTCTCGTCACTAACAGGAGAAATTGTCAAAATTAATGCGGATTTGGTGGTGTTATCTACTGGAATGATACCCTCTAAAGGTACAGATGAGATAGCTGAAGTTATAGGACTCACTAAGGGTCCAAGTGGATTTCTAAGAGAAGTTCATGGATGTCTTAGTCCTCAAGAAACTAAAGACATTGGAATTTACATCTGTGGGTGCGCAGCGGGGCCAAAGAACATTCCATATTCAGTATCATCAGCATTAGCAGCAGCAAGCAAGGCCTCAATTTTGCTTTCTAGTGATACATTTAAACAAGAATTAATTATTGCAGAAGTCAATGAAGAATTATGTATGAGTTGTCATAGATGCGAAAAACTCTGTAGTTTTGAAGCAATTAAAGTAAATGAACAGGGAATTGCCGAAGTTAACGATTTAAAATGTAAAGGATGCGGTGTATGCGTTTCTTCATGTCCAGCAAGAGCTATTGATTTAAAATATTATAGAGAAAAACAATTTTCAGAAGAAATCAAAGGTATAGGAAGCATAGGAATGGAAATTACAAAAAAAGCCAGTAAGGTTGCTGAAAAATAAACACAATGAGGTTATAAATTATGAGTAAAACACAAAATGAATTGTCTCGAAGAATTATCGCATTCGGTTGCGATAAATGAGGATATTCAGCAGCAGATTTAACAGGAGTTACAAGAAAATCATATTCTACAGATTTTCATCTGATTCGAGTACGGTGTACTGGTCGAATTGGAATTCATTTAATCATGGAAGCTTTCTTAAATGGTGCCGATGGAGTAGCAGTTATTTCATGAAAAGAAAATGAATGCGAGTTCGGTAATGGAAATACAAACACTTATGACCATGTACTAACCTTAAGGAAAATCCTAAAACATGAAGGAATATCTGAAGAACGGTTACAGCAATACTTTTGTTCCGCGGCGGAAGTGCAAAAATTCGTCGATTCAGTTGAAGATATTACACAAAGAGTACAAAAACTCCCTCCTCTCCCAAAATCTTAATCCGATTAGAATGAATCTTGAGAAAAAATTTTAGTCTTAAGAAGACATCCCCGCAAGGGATTCGGAAAATTATATTTTTTTAAAAAAAAATTAGGAATTATTATGAGTATAGAAGGAACAATTTCATGGGAACTTTTAAAGAATTTAGCAAATGCTCTAGATTCATATAGAATCAGAGCATTAATTGATGCTAAACAAGATGTTTTAGAAGCAGGAATATATAATGAAATACAGTATGATAATCTTCTTCTAAACATGCTTGATGAAGAAAAACTTAAATATTCCCTATATGATTACTTAAGAGAAAATACGGGCATAAATCTAGAAGGATTAAAATTATTTTCAAATGAAAATTCTGTTGATTTTTATAAAGTTTTAAGCGTTCTTGAACTATTAAAAAATGAACAACTAATTCTTGTGGAAGAATTATTTGACACCATCAAAGGAGAAGAAGATAAGCCTGATAAGCACATTTTTAAAGATTATTCTATAAAACCGGCAGACGGGGATATTTCTAATTTAAAATCAATCTATGAACCTGTTAAAGTGATTTTTGATTCCAAGGTTTGTTCAGGCTGCGGTTTATGTGCTGGAATCTGCCCGGTAAACTGCCTTCAAATTTATAATGGTTTTGGAAAAATTGATGAGGATAAATGTATTCGGTGCGGTTTATGCTATTTTGTATGTCCTCGATCATATTTACCAGTTAAAACCTTAAATTTATATCAGGATAATGCTACCGATATAAAAGAATATTCTAAAATTGGTCCTTACCTTGAAGTTTATTCAGCCAGAACAAAAATTAAAGAGATTTCAGAAGTATGTCAAGATGGAGGCATCTCAAGTACGTGCTTATATTATCTGTTTGATAAAAATCAGATAGAATTCGCTGTTGGTGCGAAAATGAGTAATACCGCTTGGCGACCTGAACCGCTCTTACTTAAGAATAAAGAAGAGATTGTAACTACTGCTGGTACAAAGTATGTGAATAATGCTAATCTTCAAGTACTTAACCAAAATGAGCTAAAAGATAAAAAATTAGCGGTAGTAGGCGTACCTTGTCAGATGCAAGCTCTCCTAAAATCAAATATTTACAATATAGGATTCCCCTCTATTAATAATGTCGAGTATAAGATTGGAATCTTTTGTATGGAATCTTTTTCTTATGAATCTATCTTAAAAATATGTGAGGTTCTAAAAGTAGATGTGAAAGATGTCAAAAAAATGGATATCAATAAAGGCAAATTCTTCGTGTATACTAATAAGGATGAAGAATTAAATGTTCCCATAAAAGAAATCTCACACTTAGCACGTGAAGATTGCGAAGTTTGCTTTGATTTGACTTCCGAATCTGCGGACATTTCAATAGGTTCAATTGGCTCCCCTTCAGGATGGAACACCGTTGTCATTAGGAATGAAAAAGGGAAGAAGCTTTACGAAGAATTAATTGCAAATGATTTGATTGAATCAAAGAAGATAGAAGATGTAAAACCTGGGTTACCTCTACTCCAAAGGATTGCTGGTATTAAAAGGAATACATGCAACAAACATATTACAGCTAAAAGTAAAAAAACTGAAAGGATTCCCAATTACTAACCTCCAAAATCTTTATCTACATTATATTCGGATCTCATTTTAAATAGTCACTACTCTAAAATAACATCATAATCTAATATTTTAGGTGATTATCAATTGGTTTTCTTGTTAAAACCACAAAATTAATAATAAATTCTGAATTTCTTAACCATATATTATAACCTTAAATAATTAATTGAATTACATGTCAACTCCTATTAGACCAAAGAACTTCCGTGAACAAGTATATTTTTCAAAACTTCGTACGCGGGTTGATGGAAATGCTAAAGTAGAACATTCTTTAACACAGATTAGAGGAATTGGTAGACGATTTGCTCAAGCTATTGTAAGGGTATCAGGAATAGATCCTTCTTTGAGGCTCGGAGCACTCCCTGAAAAAGATATTACAAAACTTGAAGAAATAATTATAGATCCCATCAATAGTGGAATTCCTAATTGGATGGCTAATCGAAAAAAAGATTTAAGAACAGGAGAAGATCTGCATATAACAGGAAACCCACTTGAGTTAACAGTAAAAAAAGACATAGATAGGATGAAACGAATAAAAAGTTATAAAGGAGTTCGACACCATGGAAATCTAAAGGTTAGAGGTCAGAGAACAAAAAGTACAGGACGACACGGGCTTGTTATCGGAGTTATACGTAAGAAATTAATAAAGAAGAGGGAGGACTGAAGAACTTAATTTTTTACTTTCGATCAATTTTGAAATTTAGTACAGGTGGAAGCTAAATTTTTCTTACTTGAAGTTAAATTAATAAAAATTTTCAATTTCTATACATGTAACATACTAGGTGTTGGAGATAAAATAAAATTAATTTTTTATTTTCGGCAATTTTAATTAGTTTTTCCGCTATTTTTTTCTTCAAATAATTCGTAATGAAGGAAAAGAATAATTAAAAAACCAAAAATTAAAATTACATTCAGAATACTAAAATACTAACAAAGAAAAAGTTAAAAAAGGGGAAGTTAGATAGGAGACCCACGCAGACTTAAAAAAAAATTTAAAAAACCAGCTCATCCGTTTCAAAAAGATAGAATGTTGGAGGAGCTTGAATTTTTAGGAAAGTATGGTCTTAGAAATAAACGCGAATTCTGGAAATCTCGTACAATACTAGGAAACTGGCGAGGAATTGCTCGTCATTCAAGAACTCTTCCTAAAGAAAGAGCCGTAGAAGTACAACAAACATTGATTAAAAAATTGCAACGTTTGGGAATTTTAGGACCCGAAGCTAAATTTGAAGATGTACTTCATTTAACCGTTGAAGATTTGTTAAGGAGACGACTCCAATCTTTAGTTTACGAAAAAGGACTTGCTGGTACAATCTATGAAGCCCGGCAAAAAATTGTACATGGACATATTCAAGTTAAAGATAAAAAAATTGATGCTCCATCTTATATTGTAAAAAAAGAAGAAGAGGACTTAATAAGTTTCACTGCTAAAAGTCCCTTTATGACAAAATAATAAAAAATTGAGTATGGCCTTTATTTTTGTTATCAATTTGTTTTCTTAAAAAATGTTAAGGAACATGCAGATTGTTTATAAAAAGCATTTAACTGTTCTAAATTGATTCTTGTGAGATATTTGTATAAGGTCGAAATTTGGTTTTCATGATTCTACTATTTGAAAACTAGTAAACCTTTATACAATATTGCTTTAAAATATAAAACTTATTAATATATTAAAATGATATAAAAAATTCCAATTAATTTTTGAATTTGAAGATTAATTTAATGGAAATTATCAATTTAAAATTATAAAAAAATAAATAATAGAGAATTCTATATATTAAGAGAAAAAGAGACAAATTTTGAAGATATAATAATTTTTTAAATAAAGGCAATAAGTAATATGGCAAGGTCTGTCTTAGCTTTAGCAAATCCTGTTATTCTAAAATGGGCAAGAGAGAATATAGGATATGGAATAGAAGAAGCAGCAAAGAAAATAGGTATTTCAAATCCTGATAAATTGAGGATGGCAGAAGATGGAATAGTACATCTAACTATTAATCAATTAAGAAATGCTGCAAAAGTTTATAGGAGACCCTTTCCTATTTTTTTCCTTGAAAATCCACCAAAAGATGCTGTTCATCCAGATTTTCGTGTATTATACACTAAAGAAGCAAAAAAAATCTCACCTGAAGCAAAAAAAAAGATAATGGAAATTTCTCAAAAAAGAAACTTTTTAGCTGAAATAACTGATATTGATGAGAAAGATTTTCCTTATGAATTTATTAAGATATCCGAAAATGAAGATTTTAATAAAGTGGCATCGCAAGTAAGAAAAGAATTAAATATTGACCTTAAAACACAACTAAAATGGAAAAATAAATATGAGGCGTTTAATGCTTGGAGAAATGCAATAGAAAAGCGCTTTGGAATTTTGATATTTCAATTAGATAGGATTGAAATTGATGATCTAAGAGGATTTTCCATTGATAAAAAACCATTCCCAATAATTGCGGTAAATAGTAAAGATATTACATATGCTAAATGTTTTACCTTGTTGCATGAATTATGTCATATACTATTAGAGACAAGTAATTTGTGTAAAAGTGATGATTTTAATGAAACATTAGCTCATGGACAGGAAGAAATCTTTTGTAATTATGTTTCTGGTGCCATTTTAGCTCCAAAAGAATTTTTAGTAAAAGATAAACTTGTTAAAGAATATGTTGAAAATACAAGAGATTATAGGATATTGAAAGCGTTATCAGATAAATATCGAGTTAGCCAGGAAGCTATTCTTAGACGGTTATTAATATTGAATTACGTAACTAATAAGGATTATAAAAGATATAGAGATGCCATTAGTTCAATTAAAAAAAAAGTTTCTAAAAGTGGCACTGGTGGAGCTGATTATTATACTACGTTAATTAGCAGAAATTCTTCTACATATTTAGAAACTATTTTCTCAGAACTTGAAAAAGGTAACGTTTCTTTAGTAGACGTATCATTAAACTTGAAAATAAAAATTAATAATTTAGATGCATTAAAGATTCGATTTCATAAAAGATTTAAATAAATATTAAAGTTTGATGAAAAATTGATGCCTAATTTAGATAACGCAGAATTTACATTTGATACATGTGTTTTCATAGAATTATTTACAAAATATCCAAGAGATATTTTCGTAAGTATCTGGGAATTAATAGAAAGGCAATTTTTAGAAAATAAAATTATAATAATTAAGGATGTTGTTAATGAATTAGGAGAAGTTTACGATGATATATATGAATATGTCAAAGAGAAAAAGAATAATATTATTGAATTAACAAAAGGAACTCAGATAAATTTAACTAACATAATTAATAAATTTCCTGATTGGATTAGTCCATACAACGGAAGAAATGCAGCCGATCCCTGCTTGGTTGCTTTAGGTATGACATTTGATTTAAAAGTGATAACTCAAGAAAAAATTAAAGGAAATAGATTGAGAATTCCCTATATATGCGATAAACTTAAGGTAAGATGTGGGGATTTCTTTGACTATTTAAGGGATAATAAAGTTCGTATTTAGAGATCTAAAAAAATTTCAATATATAATAAGAGAATAATCACCTACAACATTGACATTAAATGTTTTACAATATACGTAATGATTTTCAATTAATTTAAAAATCATGAAGAAAGAAAAAATACTAATAATTAAAGATTCTCGATTGAGGAATTTGATATATAAATTAAGGAGTGCTATTATAGAAGCAGTCTCACAAGAAAGAAAGAGATTTATGATGGAAGCAGAGCATGAGGTAGATTTTCAAATACGTTCAGAGTTAAGAAACAAAGCAGTTAAGTTAATGCATGCTCTAGACCGCTCTATTTGTAAATGTTCTCTTTGTCATAGTACCAATAGCGATATGGCTTACTTCCCACCGTATAAATCATGGTATTGCACTGCTTGTTTTGATAGGTTTCATGAACGATTTCAATCAGACGTCCAGAGACTAATTTCTCATCCAGAGGAAGATTTTTAATTTACATCCATATTGATTACATATTGATTTTACCGTAATTCTCCCAACTTATTTTTTTATATTAAAAAAAAGAGGAGATCAACCAATTATACTAAAAATACTGAAATATTAGACTCTACGGCCACGATGTCCTCCTCTCCGTTGAAAGAAGCAGACTTCTTCCATTTACGGCGACAATGGTCGTGAGATTTTGGAGTAACTTCCTCAATTCTTCCTATCCGTAAACCAGACCTTGCAAGTGCCCTTATGCATGCTTGGGCTCCCGGTCCTGGAGTCTGGGCTTTATTTCCTCCTGGTGCCCTAACTTTAATGTGAATTCCTCGGATATCTTTATCTTTAAGCTCGTTAGCGACTCGAAATCCGCATTGCCTGACTTGCTGCTCGAATTGAGTCAGCATATAGCCGCATACGGGTTGCTTTCGTCGCGATCAGCTTTAACTACCATTCCACCTGTACATTTAGCAAAGGTCTCGGCGCCCGAGAGGTCTGTAGCAGTCACGATTGTGTTATTGTATGAGCTAAAGATTTGTACTGGCAATTCGAGTTGAGTTGCTATATGTACCATAGCCCACTTTATTTTTCCGCTAATTTTTTAACCACCTTTTTGGTATAATATTTTTTTTAATAGCAAATTATTGATAGATAATTAATAAATTAATATTAATTTTTGGATTTTAGACGGTAGCGGTTAAATACAAGCCTTTTTTAATTTAAAAAATAAAGAAAGCTAGATTTTTAGGTGACAACTAGTCAACTATAACAAAATTCTATCAGTTTGCTTCTTAGCATCATATCGAAATCATAGATATTAAGCTACTTTTTAGGCATAAATTTCAGTTATTTTTTTTAGTAGTATTTTACTCATATATTTTTTTTCCGTCTGGTATTAGCCAATTTCTCTTTATTTTAAATAGTTTAAATAATTAATTTCGTAGAAAAGCTTCTTTTTTAAAAATAAAAAAAAAGATATTTATACTCAATATCCTTAATTATTCCTCTGCTTCACGAGCTTTTACATTTCTAACGATGAAATATACAATCCAACTAGCAATAGGAACTAACATAACTATTAATAACCAAATCTCAGCATTCAACTTTTTCTTTACCGCATCTTTATATATATATTGAGCTACAAAAATATAAATCACCATAAATACGAGCCATATTATAAACCGAAGCAATGGCCGTGGTTGAGTCGCTTGAAATATTATTTCTATCAATATTTTGGCTCCTTCTTTTTTTTACATAATTCTCTTTACAATTTGAGTTTATTTCATAAAATCAAAAGAACAGAAAATTAGACTTTATGAATTTAAAAAACATCTACAAGTAATATTATCTCTTACTACATATTTAAATTTTGAATAGTTTTAAAACGTAAGATCTGCTTAACACATAAAAAATAAATTAGTGAAAATTCTCTTATTAATTAAAGAGAATTTATTCCAAATGAATAAATGAAATAGAAATTTTTTCATATGATTAGTCATGAGTGAGGATGAGCGTTTTAAATCAGTAATTCAAGAGATAGAGAAAATATTCCTGTTTTTAACTAACCAAGAACCTACGCCAGATGATGAGATTGATGCTAAGGATAAACTCATTGAGAAATTTACTTCTTTAAAACGATTAAAACCTAAACCAAGTCAATATACCATGATCGAAAACGTTTTAATAGAATTGGAAGGTTGGGATACTTTAGATTTATGGTTCAAAGAAGTAAAAGGAATGTCTGAAAAAATTAGTGATTTTATAAATTCATTTGAACAAAAGGAAATTACAATAGAACCAGAGTTTAAACCCACAATCGATGCAGATATGTTTATAGAAAGCAATGAAACAAAGGGACAAATAGATATTACTGAGATTGTTTCCAAAGTATCCGAAAAATTTAGCCAAGAAATTAGTTCATTAAAAGAAAAAATAGACGTATTAAAGGACGAATTGGATCATAGAGAAAGTGAAGTAAAAGATATTTCACAGTATAAGCAAGTTCAAAAAATAGTTCCAAAGAAAACTAGTAAACTTGAACCTCCTAAAATTAGAATCCCCTCAATTACGCGACCTGAAAAGCCCCCCAAAATTAAACTTATTAAAGAACCTGCTGAGGAGGAGATAAAAGAAGAGCCTGAAATAAAAGAAGAAAAAATTAGTACTCCTGATTTTGAGGGAAAAGTGATAACACCAAATATATCTAAAATTAGTGTAGAACCACCAAAGATTCCCTCAAAAAATAAAGAAGATGGAATAAAACCAATTGTAATTCCACCAGTAAAACCAAAATTAAGCCCTATAATAACCGAAGAACCAAGTAGTACTGATGATTCAGAATTACCGTTTAAAAAAACTGAAGAATTGCCCGCTAAAGAGGAACCTGTTTATGAAGAGGTCAATTTCACACCAATACCAGAAGAAAAGCGCAAACCAATTTTCGTACAAGATCAAATTATAGATTTAACACCACTACCAGAGGAAAAATCAGCCTCAACTAAGGAGGCTGAAGAAGAGGCGATAATCTCCCTTCCTCCTGAAGAAAAGCCAATAAGAATACAAAAACCTAGTGGAGATTTCGAATTGACACCCCTTCCTCCCTTGGATCCTGAAGTTGCTCAAGATATTAAAGAAGAAACTGATTTGACACCAATTATTAGAAAAAAACCAAAACTATCTCCTATTGCAATTGAAGAAGTGGATATGGAGGAAATTAAATCTAGCAGTACGGACCTTTTTAATGTATTCTCATCAGTGGGAACCAAAGAGGAGGAACTACCCGTGAGTATTCCAGAACCAGTTGAAGAAGTTTCCCAAAAAGATAGTAAAAAGGAAAAGAAAAAGAAAAAAAAATCCGAGATAACTGTCGAAGAACCTACTATAATGATTCCATCGAAACCCCAAGCTGTTAAAAAAGAACCACCACTAGATATAGAAGCTCTACCTAAGGATAAAGATTCTCTATATCAACAATTGATTGCCTTTGAGGGAAGAAGATACTCTTTAGAAAAAGCTTATAAAGATTTAACGAAGAGTTATTCAAATGGAAAAGTTGATGAATTTGAGTTTAACAATCAAAGCGAAAATCTTAAAAAAATTTTGGATGAAGTTAGCTCACAAATAACTGAAATTAGAAGAATAATTTCAAGTTTATAAACCTAGTTATAGACTTATCTCAAACGTTAGGGGCATTCTATTTTTATGTTCTGCTCCATTCATCATTTTCTTAACTCGGTCAACATCCTGCTTGTTTAAACCTTTTATATCTAAATTATAATCTAATCTATAGATAATTTCATCTAAAAGGTCATAAGTCATGTCAATATCATCTTCATCAGTTTGACCTTCCCATAATCCTGCAGAAGGTGGTTTACTAATAATTCTTTCAGGGATTCGCAAAATTTTAGCAACTTCTCTTACTTCATGTTTGTAAAGGGCTCCTATTGGTTCAAAATCGACTCCTCCATCCCCATATTTTGTAAAATACCCTATAGCAAGCTCAGTTCGATTTCCAGTACCTATAACAAGATATCCCATTGATTGTCCAGCAAAATAAATAGTTGCCATCCTTAATCTTGGCTTCAGATTCGCAAGTGCCATATCGTTTGGGATTATCTTAGTCTTAAAAACATTTACTATCTCATCATAAGTAGATGTTAGATTTAATACCTTAAATGTAATTCCTAAATTATTAGCAATTAATTGTGCATCCTCAAGGTCTTGAGGTATAGAATGGCATGGTAGTCCTAATCCTAATACATTTTCTTTCCCTAACGCATTTACACTTAATGCTGCCGTGACTGAGCTATCAATACCTCCACTCATTCCTAATACGACTCCTTTTGCATTAGCAGACTTTACATATTCATTTATCCTATTTTGAAGTTCGTCAACCAGCTCAGAATAGTTTAAATTACGCATTTACACATCTCACTTAAAATGAAGATATTTTTGATTTATATTAGTTAAGATTATTCAAGCTGCTAAATAATTTTTTGGTAAAATTCTTCGCTTTCTAAAATAATCATTAGCTCTATTAGAATTGTTTATTTATATTGAGAAACAAAAATGTACTTATCATATTTTATATGAAAAATATGATCTAAAACATATACTATAACAATTAATAAACGGTCTCAATTATTAGATATAAATTTAAAATATAAGAATAAAGAACTAGGGAATTACCAAATTTTTATTTTGAAAATTTTTTAAGTATCTTACTTTATATTATTATAAAAAAATAAAAAAATAAAAATAAGATAACCTAAATATGTCAGATGAATTCAAAAATTTAGTTGATTCTTCATACGACAGTGGAACACCCTTTTGGATTTATACTAAGGATTATATCTTTGGCATGGTTCCTGTTGATCCTAGTGGAGAGCGGTGGTCAGAAGTCTCTTATACTTTTGATGACCCAGATGAACCGCTATTTATAACTGAAAGGAAGGCAGATTTATCTTTCCAATTTTTACTTGAAGAAGTAGCAAAAGGAGTTTCATTCTATGTGGAAGATTTAAACGTAATTAAACTTAAAGATTTCGCAAAAGGTATTGATGCTAAACCTGGACCTGAAAAAATGATGGCCGTAATCAGCGAGTTAATTAATAAATCTAGTGAATATTCGGCAAACCTTCCAGTTATTAAGGATAAAGCAGGACTACAAATATTAAAAGATAAATTATAATTTTTTCTATATGTATAAGTTCTTCCTTTGGGGATGACGTCGCGTAAACTCTTCGTCTACTCTTCTCGCTAATTTATAACCCAAATTTGCATGTTTTTCACTAATAATTTTCTTCAAATAATCTCCATGTTGTTGAGAATATTTTTCAATACCTGCAGCAATAACATTTTGGTCCTTTTTGATAGGAACCGCCATACCAAAAAACCGGAGCATATCATTAGGAGATAGTGTTTTACCGCCATAATTCTCTTCGATTTCTTTATCAATATTTTTTACAACGCTACCCATTGATAAAGCAGAATACGGACTTAACATTTTTGACTTTAACCAATAAGTGTTTGGTGTTTTTCCAATAAAGGTATCAGAGTTGCCATGCTTATCACTGGATCCTATCAATCTCCAATCTTTCGGATCTTTATCATATTCTTTTTTCATTTTTTTTACTACTGACTGGATGGGAGCAACTCCATGATAGTCTTTCTCTTTTAGTTCTTCTTTTTTCGTCATGTTGTCAATAATATTAAGGAAATTAAAATATAAAAATTTAGAGAAAATAATGGATAAATATTTTAGATTAAAATTCATAATTGACTTTAATCGGCTGAAAAAATTATTTGTGAAAACTAAATCATATAATTGATTAATTTGGATGAATCGATTAAGATAAACAATGTCTTTAAATCAATTGAAAAGGCAATAGCAGCTAAAGATACGATAAAAATTGATAAATATCTAAAATCAATTGATTTAATTGAAGAATCATTTTTAGATGGCTATCCTGAAAGAAAAAAGCACGGAGTCTATTATACAAACCAAGAAATATCAGAATTTATAATTAATGAAGCTATTCTCTTATTTTTAAACAAGAAATTATTGAATATTCAGCTTACAAGTATAGATAAGATATATAGTCAAGTTTCCTCAGTTAAAACAAAAATATGCCGTGTATTATTTAATTCTTCAATTTTTGATCCAGCCTGTGGATCTGGAGTTTTTCTCTTAACGGCCGCCAGAGTTATTTATAATGTTATTAGTAAATTGGACTATGAAATCCGCGACCACGAGCTTAAAACTAAGATTTTAAAAATTATTCATGGTTTAGACATTAATGAGTCCGCTATTGTATTAAGCAGATTAAAATTAATTGCATGGTTTTATGAAGATTCAGATCAAAATCTCTCGGAAATAATTCCAATCCTTAAATCGAATATATTAATAGGAAATAGTATTTCTAATTTACTTAATTCAAAATTCAACATTGTTGTTGGCAATCCTCCATATGGAAATATTTTAAAAAAAGATGATAAAGAGAATTTGAAAAAAGAAAATATTTTTTATAAGGATATTTATTGTACTTTTCTCTTAAAAGCTCTAGATTGGAGTGACGGAGTAATAGGGTTGTTAGTTCCTAAAAGTTTTCTTTTAAGACAAGGATACATTAGATTTAGGAATGACCTCTTTTCTTCTGCAGATATCATGAGGATTTATGACATTGGACCAAATCTTTTTAAAAAGGCAACAAATGAAGTTCAAATTGTATTCTATCGTAATAAAGATAATGAAAATGAAGATCTAAGAATATTTGATTATCCAAATAATGAAATTATTACATATCCTAATCAACAATTTGATGCTCTTAAAGTCTGTTTTAATCCTAAATGTCAAATGTCTAAAAAGTCTAAGAAAATATATGTGTATACGTTTAACGACACATGCGAATATTGTGGGCATGAAACTACATTTTTAAATCGTATTAGAATAAAACCTTCGGACTTCACGTACAAATTAATTAATAAAATTGAAAGAACTGGTAATTTGAACTATTTGAATGTTAAGGATTTTCCTATGTTGATCCGCGGAGAAGAAGATAAGGGTCTTAAGCAAGTTAAGAAATTGTTACAAACCAATAAGAGTGGTTCCTGCGCTTTTATAAGCGCAAAAGGAGATTTTAAATACTTTCATATTAAAAAAATAAGATCTTTTGATATTGAAAAAGCCGATTCGAATCTTTTGAAGGGCAATAATTACGAGTATTATATCGGCCCTAGACTGTTAATTAAACATAATAATGTTATCCCTGAAGCTGTTTATTCTGAAGATAATATCTGTTTTACATCGTCAATTTATTCATTATTACACCAAGATTCACAAGAGTTGAAATACCTCTGTGCGATTTTAAATTCTGCTTTAATACAGTTTTATTGTATATATGCTATTAATAATCAAAAAGATACCACTATAAATTTAAATCAATATATGATACGACACCTTCCCATTATTGGTATCAAAGATGAGGTTAAAATCATAATTTCAAATACGGTTGATCAAATTCTTAATGAACTTAAAGAAAGTGACGGTGTGTTAAACAATACTATTATAAAACTGTCACAAAAGATTGATAACTTATTTTTTAAATCATATTCTATAACAGAACAAGAGCGAAGAATAATAATATCACTATTAAAGGAGCAGATCAACTATTTTAGAGAAATATACGAGGATTTTTAATCCCCTTTTATTTTGAAATGATAATCACAGACATCGTCTCCTACTCCCAGAAATTTACTTCTTTCATATTCAATATTGGGATTGAATTCCTCAAGAGCAGGTACATAAAATGGTATACACATGTCCTTACATATTGTTTCAATTCGGTGATGTCGTTCGGGATTCCGATCCATCATTGCTTTATAAGGGCAATAGGTCATGTGCATAATTCCCTCGTCTTTTTCATTTTTTATAACTTTATAATCAAAACCTTCACAGCTCCATGTGAA
>SDBT01006191.1_pt1 | contig 19926 bp, 24 predicted proteins | sample 2277101 | NCBI WGS metagenome assembly SDBT01 (sample SAMN10404973, study PRJNA504765) | marine sediment metagenome | isolation source: marine sediment core GS10_PC15, 103 cmbsf | place: Arctic Ocean: Southern Knipovich Ridge | collected 2010 | reverse complement strand
CGACACTCAGATATAATTATGATGTGCAAGATACTCACCTGACGATGCGAATAAGGAGATAAACAGTATAAGAGAGAAGCGAGAAAAGAAGAAGGAACATGAGCCTCCTCCTTGCCACCCTCCTCCCCCTCCTCATTAGCCTCCTCCTTCCCCTCCTCATTCCCCTCCTCCTTCCCCTCCTCCTTCCCCCAAGCCTGATTCAGAAGATTTGTATCAGACTTCAGAAGAAGATTCAGATATCGGGGGTGAAGGTACTCTTACATCAGAAAAAGATGATGTTGATATTATCAGCCAAATGGAAAGAAAACTTGGAGATTTGATCGAAAAATATCCTTCCATAACAAAAGATGAGTATACTCAATTTATGACAGCTATGCATGTGAAACAAGTAAATCCAGACATACCTAAGCTTGCCAAAGCGTCTGGATTGAGCGAAGATAAGACAGCTAATATTCTCATGTCATTGGAATATTTGTCTAAAAAGTTTCCAGATGTGGAAAGAGATATCAAAGGGCAAAAATCAAGAAGTCGCACTTCTGATACCAATGAAAGACCTCCTATTAAGAAAAAGTTTAGAAAGAAGGATTAACTTATGTTCAAACCAACTTTCTTTTGATTCAAACCAACTTTCTTTTGGTTCAAACCAAAAGAAAGAAGTGATTTAGGTATGGACTTTTTGCCGGACATCTACATTCTGCCCAGCAACCTTGTAGGTTCCTCGCACGGTGATACTAACAACATTGTCAGCTGCGAAGGCTGCATCAATGTCCCCATTCTGAAGACCTCTAACTATCGGGATGCCACCCCCATCCGAATCTCTCAAAACCAATGCCAGGCCACTATCCCAAAGAAGGCGAGCGAATATTTTATAATCACCTGTTGGCGTTCCGCCATCTGGAGCCACTCCGACCCCCGCCTTATTCAGAATTTCTACATCATTAAATGTAGGTAAAGAAAAGTTGGGATCTGGAGCAGGGAGACCTCTCACAGCGGCTACTCTGTTAAACAAAATTAGTCGTGCGGGGCGAATACGAATTTCTTCGTCGTCAGTATAGTCGGGATCGGTTCCACCTAATGTAACATTACATACAAATTCTACTTTATTACCTTGCAATCTATATTTGCAACCCGTATTAGAAATAACAAAGGGAGGTCCCATCGCCCCCAAAGGAACAGTGGTGGTACCTCTGGGTAATTGATTGATCAAATAACTTGTTAACAATGGGACTCCAGTCCCATAGTTAGCACTGGAATTGTAAGAGCCCGTAACAACACTGTAAAGTTCTGGATTAAACCCACCATGGGAAATTCCATCTTCGGTATTTTTAGCACTAGTAAGAACATTACCAAATGAGTTGAGAGAAATCATACTTTTGGCACTTACTTTATACCATAGAAAGTATAATTGTTATTTCTTAAACTGAAAAAATAGTTTAAAAAATCAGACTGTAGCAGCAGTACCCTTATACTGACCCCTCGCATGAATTCGGATAAAAGTCCCACTTGCCAGACCAAAGGTAAGCTGAGAAGATGTCACAGCTGTCACAGTAGGAGGAGCACTACTTTCTTGTTGAATAAGAGCCAATTGACTGCCATATAATAATCGAGCTTGTAACGTTCGATTAGCTCCTCCAGTGGGAAGAAGAAGAAGCCCATTCTCGTCAACGACTTCGACTTCAAGGAAAAGAGGAAGACCAAAATTAGGATCAGCAGGCTTCAAACCAGAAAGGGGATTGGTTAAGGGGAGGTTACGAATACGCAGCTCATCGGTACCTGTAAAGCCGGGATCGGGCTGAGATGAATCGAGGCAGATAGTGACATCAAAATCGACATCAGTATCTTGCTGACGAACACGAGTTCGTGTTTGACAAATGGGATTTAATTGATCTCTCACAGTAATGGGAGGTGTTTGGGAATCATAATTGCCTGTAGAGGCTGATCCTGACCCATAAGAAGAGTTGCTGGCGTAAGAACCTCCGGCGACCAGAAAAAGTTGAGGGGGGAACCCAGTTTGTTGAATATCGTTTTTAACTCCGCGGTTAGTAGCATTATCAATTACTGCTACAGACATATTTATTGATTAATATCCGTTAATACTCAATCAAGAAAAAAATACTCTAAAAAAGATAGATTGGCAGTTATTTGATTTTTACATAAGCATTTATTAACTTGTGTAAAAAAAATTAACACAAGTATCTTTTGCATTAGTAATACTTGAGGATGTATACTGTGACATTGAACGTCTTGCAACTCTACAATCGACAAAATGTTCAAAAAGTGTCGATCATATCGACAAAGAAGGAAATGTTATAGAAACTTACAAAAGCGTTAGAGCTGCCGCTTTAGATCTGGGGGTAGCTCATTACATTATCTACAGAGTTCTTTCTGGGTCCAGACCGAGAACCAAGGAAGGTTATCGTTTTCGGTATCATGAAATTTCTTAAGTTAAGGACCGATATAGATGTGTTTTTTTTATACAAAAGATCTTTTGTACTTGTAAGTACAAAAGATGACTTCCTCGGCCTCATTGACTAGAAGAAGAAATATGGGAGATACCTGGAAATTTGGGTTTCCAGATGACCCTCTAGGAGGGTGGGAAAGTCATTACATGAATCCTGGTGCATGCCATCCATGTCATCCGAATTATGTGGCCATCCCTATTGGTAGTCCTTATGGATTTGAAGTCTGTGTTAAGAGGAAAGGATACTGTGGTAAAACTCTGGATAAACCTCAAGTTGAATCAGATCCATCTGAGTGGAACGGGTATCATAAGTATCAGGCAGATCTTTATCGTCCTTGGAGAGATACTCAAATACAGATGTATGATCCTTATTACTATTCTGACAGGCGTACACCTCACCAAGCTGAGTTAATTACGGATGATTATCTCCATCTTCCTATGAAATATAACGGCAATGGTATCAATCCGATACGAACGCCAGGAGACGTTAGATTCTTTGAATATGGATATAGCTACACTAAAGAGCCTCCTTACAAGTATGATGTCCAGAGACTTGAACAACCGTACGGGCTCTGGAAACAGGAGCAGATATACCATGGTGTTCCTCAGGAAGTCATGGATGAGTTCGACAGAAGATATAACGAAAAGTCGATGATGGGAGTTTGGTAGGCCTGATAAGACGTGGTAATTTCGTTTCTTAAATAAGAAACGAAATCAGAAAAATATCTTTAAGGATAATGTCTTATAATGTATAAGGAATGGAAAAACAGAAATGTCCTAGATGTAAAACACTGAGACTCAAAGAGGATTTTGGTATTCGAAGATTAGATATTCCATATAAATCCTGTATCCATTGTAGAGATAGGGTAAAAGAGTATCGCAAAACTTCCAAATGTGAACACGGAAAATCAAAATATCATTGTACAGATTGTAAAGGAAGTCAGATCTGTGAACATAATAGAAGAAGAAGAAGATGTAAAGAATGTGGAGGAAAAGAAATTTGTGAACACAATAGAGTAAGAGGTGGGTGTAAAGAATGTGGAGGAAGTCAGATCTGTGAACATAATAGGGAAAGATCCAGGTGTAAGGATTGCGGAGGAAAAGGAATTTGTGTTCACAAAAGAGAAAGAACCAATTGCGTGGATTGCAAAGGAAGTCAGATCTGTGAGCATAATAGAAGAAGATGTGTGTGTAAAGAATGTGGAGGAAAAGAAATTTGTGAACACGGTAGAGTAGGAAACATGTGCGTGGATTGCAAAGGAAGTCAGATTTGTGAACACCGTAAACGGCGAAACTGTTGTAAAATCTGTGACCCTGACGGTCATTTAGTTTATACCGTTAGAAGCGCCGTTAGTAAAGCTCTTAAATCGAATAAAACTAAGAGATCTATGGAATATATAGATTGTAATGTGAAAACTCTTCGTAAACATATCGAAAAGCAGTTTGAAGAAGGTATGTCATGGGAAAACCATGGAAAATGGCATATTGATCACATCATACCCATTAAATATAGAGAAAATGGAAAAGATCCTTCTTTGGAAGAGATTATTGAAAGACTTCACTATACCAACCTCCAACCTCTTTGGGCGGGTTCTAATCTGTCTAAATCTAATAGATATATCGGGTAAATATTTCTTTTTAATCTCTTAGAAAAGAAATATTTTAAAAGACGTAATTAAAAATACATCCAATGGTAAATTTCTTGATTTTTAAAGTCAAGAAAATAAATTTATTTATTCTTTGGATCTTCTTGGATTAAAACGTCTTCATCTCCAATATAGAAAAGACAACAAAATAAAGAAAGGGGAAGAACTACCAAAAAAGGCATTATTAAACCAATGAGTGCTTCCATATTTTTCTACGGCAAAAGTACAAGGTATATACCTTTGTATTAAGATCCTTTTTCTCTAAACTTGAAATTGTCTAGATGGATGACAGAAAGATTTCAACTGCATTTATTTCTTTAAAAATTCGTTAAATAAATCTTTAAAGAAATAAAATCTTGATCATATTCAAGCCAGCATATTGGAAAACTATATAATATGTTAGAGACACTAAATCTTGGAGATAATAAACGAATAGATGTTAGCTGTTACACAAAGATAGTTATAGTATATCAGTGTGATATAAATATTCCTATCAAGTTAATAGCTGAATTTTTTACAAAAGAAAAAGGAGGTGTACCTGTGATGTCTAACTCATCCAGATTCCCCTCAAATGCCTACGGATTGGATAAACATGATGTAGATGTTCCATATCTCGAGGTAAGAACAGAGTCTGAAGGAGTTGAAGTTGCATCCGTAGACAGTCTTGCAGATAAACTAGAGGTAAAGGTGTATGGGGTGAAAAAGTGTAATTGCCATGCTATAGAGAATAAAGGTATAAAACCAGTCAGAAGAGTGTCTATATGTGAACCGCCGTCAGTTATCACTAGCGCGTCCTCACCTCTTGTTCATAAGTCTGATGACGAGGATGATTTGTCATTATCTATCGATGAGAGTACGTTAATTCTAACCGATGTGAAGTCCGATAATTTAATAGAGAAGAAGGAAAAAAAGGCAAAAGCGGAAAAGAAGGTAAAAGTAGAAAAGCCAGAAAAGGAAAAAAAGCCGGAGAAGGAAGAAAAGCCGGAGAAGGAAGAAAAGCCGGAGAAGGAAAAAGATCGTACTTTATCCCCTTTTAGAAGGCGAAGTGGTGGTAGTATATTATCTTCGCTTAAAAAATCTAATTCTCGCTCAGACGAATCGGAAAAAGGAGCAACTCCTGTTCTTCGAGCAAATGCTATGAAGAGACTTTCAAATATGTCTCCTGGAAGTCTGACAGATTATCGTCTTCCAGGATTAATTCTTCAGAATAGTATTCTAGTGGGAGAAAGGAATGGAAGAATGATGTCTTTGCCTAAAGCGCCTGCCGCCGGTTATTATTTGATGAGCGACGAAGATTGTAAACCCGCATGGTGTTTACCATATCCACCAACACAGCCTTCATCTTCACCACTGGAATCTCCACCGACACAGCCTTTACCAGATTCTCCAGCAGTAGAACCCTCTCCAGCAGTAGAACCCTCTCCAGTAGTAGAACCCTCTCCAGTGGAATCTCCAGCAGCAGAACCCTCTCCAGCAGATTCTCCAGTAGCAGAATCCCCGCCACCTCAACCAAAACGACCTTTATTTAAGCCGGCAGAACCTTCAACCGTCTTCCCAGACTTAATTTAAACATTATCTTATTTCCTAGAAGAAATAAGATTATCGATATTTAACAAACTTTGCCCACACATTCCAAGCTCTATTGAGATTATTCACGGATTTTCTTCCATCTTCAGAAAGATGCATCCAAGTGATTTCGTTGTAAAAACCTTTGAAACTGTTTCCATTTCTATTGGTTAGATGAGGATTTGAGTATTTTTGATGAATGGCAGAGGTATCTGCCATATCTGATAGAGCATCGTAATTCTGATACTCAACAGTATCTCTCATATATCTTGAGAGATCTCCAAGGGCTTCCCGATGATCTCTCATGGCTTGTTTTTCATCCTCATCCATACTTATACATATACGATTCATTTCTTTAAAGATTTCTTTTCTCTGGATAGAAAAGAAATACATTTATTACAGGATTAGCATTTTTGCACGTCAATCCCAACATCCCCGCAATCCTTATAAATAGGCCCCATAAATGTTGCATAATCAAGAGAGTATGTTCCACTTGGAAGATGAATTTGTCGATTCCAAATGGTGCTGCCTCCTTGTCCGCTACGATCCTGGTCAAGAATAACATTATCTTCTTGATCATTTTCCTCTTCTCCCAGCCATCGAATCAACTCTGGACCTAGTCGATCAGAGTCAAACCATGAATGATTCTCAAGGTAATCTGAAAGATCTTTCTTTGTGAGAATTGTCCCCAGCTCTGGTTCTGTATCTTTTTGAGGAGATTCCACCAATTGATTGGTACGAGCTGACTTACCGGCTCTGCCTCCTCGAAACACAATTACTTTGTATTCGGTCATTTTGACAGTAATTTAAAAGTCGTGAAATATCTGTTTTGACAGTTATTTATATCAGTTTTTAGGAGAAAAAGTGGCTCCGCATCCACAGGTATTTCGAACATTTGGATTATCAAACGCGAAAGACTCCCCCATAAAAGATTTTTTCCAGTCAATACTGGTCCCTATGAGATGCATCATACTTTTTCCACATACAACGATATTGTGATCTTCGTCAAGAGGAATGACATCATCAAACTTGCCAGGATCTTCTGTTAGAGGTTCTAAAACATATTCTAAACCACTACAACCACCTCCTTTTACGTAGAAAATAACATCTTTACTTCTACTGGTTTTAAGAATGTCTGTTATTTGTTGTACGGCTCTTTTAGTTACTCTGACAGACATTTATCAAGAGCAATATTATTTTTACTCAACAATGGACTAAATAACTGGAGGTTTCAAACATTGTTAGACTGTTGGAATAAAAAATGGTATTTAAAAATGGTTATACAAGTCATTGTTAGTCTGTTGGTATAAAACTGATATTTAAAAGAAAATGGTTTCAGCCTGGAATGACCCCGATGAAGAAGGTGATGGACTGGATGAAGGAGCTGTGAAATACTTTTCGATGTTCGTTGACCCGGTTACCTCGTACCAGTGGGGCGAAGAAATGATCTTGGGTGACATAACCTGGAAAAGATTGGGTCCCGCGAACATCGTCGCGCCTTACATGACGTCTGGTACTATCTCCTACGAAGATATGAAACAGGTAGTGGCGAGCCACGGAATCCAATATTCCCTCATGGTTTGGGTCTGATGAGAAAAAGTGACTTGAACGTTTCTCATTTTTCTTAATCAGCGCTGATTAAGAAAAATGACTTCGGATATATTGATAGTAGGTTTCGAACTACTTTTGGTATCGAAAGATTTTGAGCGAAGGCAATCTGATGAAGAGTTCTCTTATGCCAGACTGGCAATTATGAATAGAATTGCTTTTATCTTGAGAACATTGACAGAAAAAAATAAGATAGATAAAATAGGTAGATGGATATCGATAACTATCGATCCTTCTTTCAATAAAGCGTTAATTTTTATAAACCCAGTATTACATTATGATGTCGCAGAAGTTCTCTTGGCCATATCCCAGACATTCTGTAGCTACGGAGGATGGAGAGATGGCAAAGTTAAGTTTAATACTATTAAAATCTCAGATCAATCATATTTTTTGGTAACAAAGGTAGTATCTCCAGAAATAAATAAATAAAAAAAATTCAGCATAATATAAAATATCAGATGGAGTTGCTCCAAGAGAAAAGAAAAGTCCTTGACAAGGAACAACCACCTTATGAACTCGATGACAAGAAGGGGAGGGATGGGGATAAGTGGCCTTTCTTTTTCGTGAACAGATGTGACTTCCAGATTACAGTACGCGCAACAAGAAGCAACAAAAGGGTGGCGCAATTTCCGCTGCCTCCGGGGGTGAGTGGAGGAATGGTGTTTCACAAGAAGGTGCAGGTGAAGTTGTCGTGGACAGATGCCGTGGAAATGGACATCAAGGACGAAAATAAGAAAAACGAGAATGAAAATCGAGAGAAGAAAATACTAGTGCAGAAGCTCTATGAGATTAACAATGTTCCCCCCAACACAACATGCTACTTGAACCCGAGACTCAACTCAGTTAGAACATGTCAAATTTTTACCGGGTATCATATTTCTCGAAATACATCTTGAAGATATAGATATTTTTTATCATAATGATAAAAAATATATTTCACTCAAATTGCCTAAATGTGAGATTAATTCTTGACCCTACCTTCTTCTTCGTACTCGGTACAGTGTGTTTATATACTCGCTGACATCCTTCTCTCTTATTTGTTCGCCCATGCATGATTAGAACATCTCCAGATACTAAATCAAATTCTTCCTCCCATCCTTTAGTTTCACCTATCTTTCTGAAACGAAACTTTCTACTTCCCTCTGTTGGACCCAGAGATACTGAGACTATAGGAGTCTCCAATGCTTCATGATCACTGTGAAATCCAATATAGTCTGACCCATCCTCGTATATATGACAGAGAACATAATCAAATTTAACATTTGCAGACTGATCGCTTGCGTAGTATCCCACTAAATCGCGGATTTCTAACAGCTCTTTTGGAGCTTTCCTCCATTTGTATCGCGGAATCCCTTCATAGGTGTATCCTAACATTCCATCTTTATTGTTAGTATACGTACACGATCTTCGGCGAGAAGTAAATACATTTCCTCTCATTTTAATAGGGTATCTACCAGTCTTTTTATACAGCTTCTTGTAGAGTATATCAAAATATTCTAAAGGGATAAGCTTCGGAATGAAGCTCCAATACTTATCCTTATATATTATAACTGACTGTTGAGAAGACATGTTTGAGTTTCTTCATCTTTCGATGAAGAAACAACTTATTATTAGGGTTTTATTAACTAGTGGTGCAGGAATCGAACCTGAAATACTTCTCACTTACCGAGGCGGTAACAAAACCTCGACCTTTTACTCTCGGGATCACAATACTTAGGTTTGTTTAATTGCAGGATCTATACCTTGACAGGTATAGGTTTTTGGGAAATCTGAAAAACTTCCCGTGCCAGACCGTAGTTCTGACACTAGCGCAAGAAATATGCCCGGAACCACCGGACTCACCACCATATTATGGTAAAGATGGTTTTAATTCAGTTTGGCTGGATATGTGCAACAGAACTAATTTCTGAGCTACCTCCTCATCTTCATCTGAATAGCTGTCTCCCAATGCTGCATGAGGAGGAGGGGGAGTAGCTCTAGTTGGAGAGGGAGGAACTTTGAACAGTCGCTGAGACAACGATCCGTATTTGAGAACACCTCTCAATCGGTAGCTAATAGCAGCTTTATCTTTCTCTAGCATAGTGATGATACGATCGAAAGAAATGTGTTGGAGTACGACCGAGTCATATTTATCCGGAGGAACATGCGGGTTTCCCCTTAGAACCTCAAGTCTATTCTTCAGAAACAGAACGGGATTTAAAGTAATTCCCATTGTTCTCAGAACAATGTAAGGGACAATATAGCAGATATACACCGGTTTATTTCTATGACCGTTAACATACATTGGTGCAAATGTTTTGGATATCTCTATTATCTGTTCTCGTGTTATATTAGAACTATGATATAATTCCTCTCCAAATTCCCGGGCTACGGTCTTGTAAATGTCTCCGTCTTGATACTGATATTTCCCGCCCATGTCAGTATAGATAATTTCATCCTTAACTTTTTCTCCAATCACCCATATTCCATGATCATCATATGGAAGTATACCACCGGCTGTGAGCTGTCTACCCTGACCGTCATCCCAGCGGTATTTTTCGTTCTCTTTGTGTGCCTTACGCTGAATTTCACTACGCGGACCAAATTTTTTATTTGGATTTTTATTCCCGTAGTGTTGTTTGGATTTGTAAAAACTTCCATTTTGACGTGTAAAACTACTTCCAAGAGGTACTGGTTTTATAGATTCAGCATATGATGACATTATCTCATAAGAAGGGATGCCGTGATATTAGATAATATTGTTTTTAATATTTTTCACCCACTTTATAACTCTTATAAGAGTTATAAAATTAACACAGTTTTATTTCTATCTCATCATCAGATAACCACTTGATAATCTCTCCTTCCTGTTTTAATTTTTTAGTTATAGGTTTGTGAAGGTTGGATGGAACCGGTGTAGAAAATTTCAACCAAGTTTTTTTCTGTTCTTGGATAATTTTTTCACCAAAACTGCGTTCTTTTTTGATGTCTTTAAGTAATATATTACTTATTCTTTCGACTTCCATCAATTTATTCTATATCTATCGATAGATATAGATATGAAGATCATTATCTCTAACTTTTATTCTTTATTCTTTTAAAGAATAAAGTAAGAAAATGATTTTGGTAATAATTGCGGTCGTCGGTTTAATATCTTTAGATTGGGGACAGCGATAATTGGAGATTAAATCAGCATATTATACATCCGTCATTCTCTAATCTGGCGATAGACATTCCTATAGCTTTTTCGACATCTTCACCGGATAGTTCTGGATCAACAGCCACACATTTTCTCAGACGAGGATCCCATATCATATTGTAACCGCAGCTTCCCGCTTTCCTCAACTTTGGACCCTCTTTGATTTCTCGGTACATTTTATCTCTAGGGCCTTCTTTCTCTCGCGCTCTTTCCTCTCTAGCCTTTTCTCTCTCAGCCTCTACAGCCTCGATATCTACTTTTTTCAATCTTGGACCCTCTTGGATGGCCGCTAAGTGTCTAGCCATAGGATCTTCAGCCAACTCTCTTTCTTTTTGGCGTTGCAATCGTTCTTTCTCTACAGCATCGACATCTACTCTCTTTAATTGTGGTCTTTCTCTGATAAGAGCCCTCCAGTCATCTTCAGCAGCCTTTTCCTCTTTAACTACAGCTCTTAATTCTTTTAACTGGTCCTGTAATGCCGAAGCATCTACTACATTTCCATTAGTTTTTTGCTCTCTAACCTCTTCCTTCAATGCTTTCTTAGCACCAGGAATAGCTGAAACCTTAACTATCGGCATTGGCGGCGGTGGAGGTGGAGGAGGTGGCATTCCAAGAGGTGGAGGAGGAGGAGGAGGAGGTGGAGGAAGAGATGACGTGGGTATTGGTTCAGATAAAGCCTTAATCTCTCCTTTTGGAGTGGCCACTCCAATGATCTTGTCCCCATCGGTAACAACTGCTGCCGCCGGACCGGGAACCATAGTCTTGCAAGGTTTCATCAAAGCAGGATACCTTAAATAAAGATTTTGAATACATCTGTCAGCATTTTCGGGACTCTGCGTGCATATATCCCATTCAGAAGTACTTGGTCCAAGTTTACTTGATTTAAATTTTGGAGGTGAGTAAATAGAAAGTGGTTGTGCTACAAATACTGATGCGGTCAAAGCTCGGATAATATCCAATTTGAGAATATTACCACGGGAGCCAGACCCCTGACCTTTTTTGGGAAGAGTTACATTTCTATCTTCGGCTATCTCACGAAGTTGTCTAGTGGTATAATCATTTAACTCTTCCATTATCGTTGACTTAATTTAATATTACAAATATCTTTGTAATTGATAATTATTAAATATCTCTATTGAGATGAAGGAAAAAAAAGATACCTATGTAAATTACATAGAATCTCTTCAGACATTTATCAAAGATTCTGATGTTCCTATTGAAGAGTTAGATGATTTTAAAGAATGGAATCTTATTCCTGGGCAACAATTATATTATAAAAGACCTATAGGCCCGTCAAGTGTAACTCATCATGCTATATATGTGGGGGATGGAAAAATCTTTGAGGGAGGATTCAATCCCGACGGTGTCTCCAATTTTTTAACGTCTTTATTGAATCCCCCAATAGGATTAAAAACTTTAAAAAACTGGATCGAAAGAACTAAAAATGGTAATGCCGATACTATTTTTATTATTAAAACCAAAAGCGATTCCAATAAAGCCATAATATTACAAAGATTAGAAAGGGTAAAGAAACTGTTAAATGCTAAAAATTCTTGGCATCCTCTCAAGACTAACTGCGAGGCAATGGCCAATTATATTTCGTTTGGCCGTCAATATTCTCTACAAAGTCAAGAGTGGAGAAAACCTTTTCTTCTTTTATTTATCTTTTTGATAGCGTTAAGCGTATTAATCTGGTTGTATCTTAGCTAAAGATAAATGTACGTATATAACAATGGAGAAGAAAATAACAACCGCCACTCTCTTAGAAGCTCTAGAGGAGCATACTACAACAGATAAAGTTCAAACGAGAAAATGGAGGGAAATAGCATGTAACGGGAGACACGAAAACCATGAGCTTATTCTCCAATATTCGGACAGGTATTCTCTCAAAGATTTGTATCCTCCTCCAATCAGAGCAATGGTAGATGGAGTTTGGGTCATTACTCAAGAGGTGGAAAATATCTCAAACATCAGGTGATAGACGGGGTTTAGTTTACAGTTGGGGACTTAGAAGATAACCATGTTATTTAACTACTCGGTAGTTAAATAACGTATTGCTATATTACTTTTTTTCAATGATTCAACCATTGTTTCAACGCGTAGTACCTTTTGTCAACTTCTTATCTTTATGCTTTAGCGCCTTTTGTTAACTTCCCAGGTCTACAATCTTCGCATAAATCCGTGGCGTTTTTTTCTATGCCTTTGCACTCGCGGCAATCCTCATTGCAGTAGTCTTCGCAGATTTCGCACCTTACTAACGGGTCGTTTTCTATGGCACATTCCGCGCACCAAACCCTGTGGCATCTGTCGCATTCCGTTGCGTATCCACAGTCCTGATTCCACGGGGTAATTCTATTGCATGCGCAGCAGTATATGAGCAGCTGCGAAATGCGACTGTGGTTTTTTCCGATGTAGGTCAGCACCGCAACAGGATTCTCGGCCAAGAGAGCCTTGAGCGCCGGTATAACATCCATACCAAACTCCTAGATTTACAATAAGAAGTTATCTCTTGGGAATTCTCTCTTTTACAAAATGTCATTGATAAATGTCATTTTTTAGTTAACTAAAAAATGACGAAATTGTAGAGTGGAAGGGTCCTCCGGTGACAAATGTAATAACGTACGAATTACTTTGCTTTTTTAATGTTTGCTGTTGAAGTTGCTGTATACGCGATTCCGTCGATTTCAAAGGTAGAGCCGTCATGGATCAATTGTTTCAAGACTTCAGCATAATTCAAGAGCTTATGCATTTTCTTGTTAGAATTCGTGGGTAGTGTTCGCACATCGCAGAATTCTATACAATATTTCCCGTCAGCATTGGGATCTTTCAAGGCACAATTCTCACAATACATAAATAATTCCCCCCAATGACAATAACAAGCTATAGCCGTTTTTCCATTAGGAATTTTCTCCTGACAGAAAATACATTTATAAAAAAGGGGATTACCGTCTGAGATGCCAAAAACAGAATTCTTATACCATTCTGAAGAAGAATCTATTCCTCGATTTTCTATTATTTTTATCGACATGATGTCTTATTCTGAGACAGTTGTGTTTATAAATCTTATTTTTATTTGTCGGGTAACATATATGGAGTATCCTCAAAAAATAATCTTTGATCAGTAGTAAGATGACCGCAAATAACGGATCGAGTTTGCTTTTATGGGTAGTATTAATTGCTATCGCCGTATGGTTTATATGGAGTTGCGTAAATCAAAAATCTGGGTTTGCTATTCTCTCCCCTTCATTTCTAGACAATCAGCAATATCAATATAAGTGCGATTGTATTCCATACAACCCTTATTTTGCCGATTGTCCAAATGGTTTGAAGAAAGTCAGCTGTTCTTCGTATGATGTAAATGGGAATGATAGCTACTGCTGCACGTCAAACAGCAGAGGGTGTCAGAAGTCAGTCTGTAGTTCATGTTAATAAAATACTTATTTTTATATTACAAGTAATTATTCAAACAAGAAATAAATTTTTGATGTAAGAAAATGATGACTTGTTTTAATTGTGATGGATTGCGTTCGTACTTCTCTTCGTGAAATAAAAGATCGAGAATGGGATGCATTTTATTATACTGACCAAGGCGGAAGCACGACTGAAAACTGGTGTCGACAGAATTGTGTATCTAAACGGAATTGTAAAGCGTGGAAATACAAAGGTGATAATAAATCATGTTCTTTGACATTTGCGTTGAGAGGTTACTATCCTAATACTGTAAAATCTCCGGGAACTGTCAGCGGCTTGGTCCAATGTAAGAAGGAAGCTTGGAGCATGCTCAAATTAGTTCTCTACTTTCTCCTCTTTATAGTGGTCTTTGCCATTTTTGCCTGGATAGTGTCTAGATGCCCCAAGAAATAGTTTTTTTACATTTAAATGTAAAGAAATTAGGATAGAGTAGACGATGACTGAGAACGTATGTAAATAAATAAGAAAAATAGTAATTATAATCAAGTTTTTATAAGTAATGTAATTAATTATGACTGACGAAGAGTGGAAAAATATTCCAGTGATTGGCGGAAAGAGTTTTTCAAAATATGAAGTGAGTTCTTTGGGTCGAATCAGAAATAAAAGGTCCGGGTATATTTTTTCTGATCTCCCTAACTCAGCTGGTTATGTATGTAATAAGTTTCATGATGAAGGAAAACCTAAAGTGATATCTGTTCACATCATCGTCGCCAGAACTTTTCTTGGAGAACCTGAATCCGATGATCTTACAGTTGACCATATCAACAGAGACAAAACAGACAATAGACTTGTTAATCTTCGTTGGGCAACCGAAAAACAACAAGCGGATAACTCAGATAGATCGAAATGCAAGCCTATTGGCCAACCAGTCATTCAATACACTATGGACATGGTAGAGATAAAAAAATGGTCAAATATCATTACAGCAGCAAAAGAACTTGGAATAGCTAGGGGTATCATAACTCAAGTTTGCAAAGGAAAATACAACCAAGCAGGAGGGTTTAAATGGGCTTATGAAAGACAAGATTTAAATGGAGAAATTTGGAAAGAACATAAATCGTTAGGCATACAAGTGTCTAATATGGGACGAATAAAATCGCCGCATTGTCACATAGTTTACGGTTCTAAGACTAACAGTGGTTATCTGACATATGGAAAGCCGACAAAACTGGTTCATATAATTGTTGCCGAGACCTTTTTACCTAATCCCGAAAAGAAACCAGAGGTAAATCACAAAGATAAAATTGGTTCCAACAATAAAGTAGAAAATCTCGAGTGGGTCACTAGAAGTGAGCAGATGATTCACTCCCATCGGACTAATTCGAATCCTAATAGACATAACAGATCTACTAAAGCCGTGAAACAGTACGATCTAGAAGGAAATTTTATCGGTGAATACAGAAGTATAAGAAAGGCATCAAGCGAAACAGGATGTTCAGTATCATGTATTTCTCAGGCGTGTTTGGGAAATTCAAAAAGTACCAGGGGATATGTATTTAAGTACTCCGATGATGATGTATTGAAACGACCTATGAGAATGTGCTCAAACAAAGTTGATCTTGTTGACCAAAACGGTGATGTTATAGACTCTTATGAGAGTGTAAGAGTGGCCGCTCTTACACTTGAAATATCTTATCACAATATCTACAATGTTCTTTGCGGAATCACAAAGAAAACAAAAGATGGATATCGTTTTAAGTACCATTAAAAATCAAGTTTCTTGACTCTTCGAAGAGTCAAGAATAATAAAAGAATTTATACAGAAGACGATGATAAATCATGTTCTTTGACATTCGCCCTGAAAGGTTATTACCCCCAAACCGTAAAATCCCCAGGAACTTACGCCGGTTTGATCCAGTGTAAGAAGGGAGCCTGGAGCATGCTGAAGTTGGTCCTCTACTTTCTCCTCTTTATTGTAGTCTTTGCTATCTTTGCCTGGATAGTATCCCAGTGTCCCAAGAAATGGTTTCTTTACATTTAAATGTAAAGAAACCAGAACGGCGTAGACGATGATGATATTATCCCACCAACTTGGTGGGATAACGCTCGGGAAGATATCCGAAAGGTAAGAAAACTAATTAAAAAAAGAAAAGTAAAGTCTATTTCGCCAATTGATCCTGAACTTTGTATGGAAAGCTATCCATGTCAAGGGCATGAAGGTGTTAAAATTACTTTTAAAGATGGAGAAGTAATTACGTATAATTGTCCATCGGTCAGTATCGGATGTATTCAGAAAGTTGTTATGGGAAAAGCAGATTCACATTTTGAATGTTATACAAAGGGATTTACCCTGTAAAGATCTGTCATGACATTTAGAGATGGTTTACCTTAGAAGTATTCTTGACTCTGAAAGTCAAGAATAAATCCTACTAGTAGAATCTTACTAGTAAGATTCTAGAATATTAAAGGCTTTAATATTCTCCATCATTCTTCTACACTTACGATAATTGTCTCTGATACGGGAATATTCGGGGCGTCTAAGATACAGAAACATGAAAAGATAAATCGTAAACTCCAAAAAATATTCGATAAATATAAACCAGCACACCAATTTGGGGTAGACTGCTTGTGAACAATCCGAAGCTACAAAAAAGTAAGACAGCGACAGTTTACCAATAGCAGCAGAAAAGAAAATAATATGCTGACCCATATATACGATCGGGAATGATTCTTTAGAATATCTGTAGGCTACATTGGCTGTACCTGATTCGATTACTAAGCAAAAAACTAAAAAGAATAAAATATACTGGCATTTATCTGAATGATATTGAAGTAATGCAAGTGCAACCATTACAGGAAAGAAAAACCTGGTTAATCTAACGTGATAGTATTCAAGTAGGGCAATAATCTCCATAAACCATGGTATAGTGTTGCATCCCTCACCCGGAAGTAAAAATTGATCCATTTCTTCTAAAATTAATCTTTGAAAGGGAATATTTACATAATAATGCTACCATTTGTTTAACTATGTATTATCTAACATACTTGACTTTCAGAGTCAAGAATTTACACGGACGCCCTCTTACTTACGCACTATTCATGACAATGTCACGACTCTGAGAAACGGGCGTCTGTGTGACGCCCGTTTCGATACGTACAGGGAACATAGTTCCCTGTACTAGTAAAGAGCATCCTACACAGATGCTCTCTTACTTATCTCCTTCCTCAAAATATTGACCAACTCCTCTCTATCACCGGTTCCTTCATTACAGACAATCCCACTGTATAACTTAGAGATATTCTTTCTCTCCCAATCCACATTGTCCCACTCTATGGAGTCGTGCGGCGTATTTTTGTACGTTTTATAGACTTTATCCTTGTGTTCTTCGAGAACGTCTCTGAAAGTATCCAGCATATTATTGAGATACCGTCCTCCTTTGTCTGCTCTCCACTTTTTCGACTCTAAGAGTCGATGAAAGGAATTTCTGGAGACATCGGTACAAACGTAATTTCTCTCGACAATACCGTCGTCGTTCTCATGGGTGATGAGTTCGCAGATTACCTCCAGCATACCCGGATATCCTCTTGCAGCATGGCTATAAGTCAAAATACCATCGTTGACCCGTTCGATAACGTATTCGTCGGTCAAAGCTCGAATATTATTGATGGGAAGATTGACCAGTTTGGGATGGATAGCCGTATTGTAGATGGTTTTCTTATCGGGGGCGGTCTGCATCCCTTCTATTGTACCTCTTTGTTCAAAAACGGTTTCATTCAATTTAGAATTCTCTTTTTTCAATAATTTAATTTCGTCCCTAAGAGATGATAATTCAGACTTTGACTTTTTATTCCTCTTTTTTAATTTTTGGCACCTGATAGATAAATCTTTCAAAGGACATTTTGCTTCGTGTGTTTTTAGATTAGGGAGGTGGACAAATTCCCTATCACAATATTTGCATTCATATATCTGTACTTTTTTGTTTTGTATTTTCAAGCAACGAACATTAGTGTTTTGATGCCTAGTTAATGTCCACCTTCTTGTAAAAGTGGCCTCACAAAAAGAACATAAAATTTCCGACTCTTGCATTTTGGATGTGTGCACATTGATATACTAGGTGCACACATCCTTTAAGGATGTTGACACATCCATCTCTAAGTGTCAAAAAGTGATTTTTTTTCTTAATTTCTCGTCTCTAACAATCTCAAAACCACAAGCTACCCACTACCCTCTCAAAACTTTTTGATTTGAATACTGAAAATAAAAATTTCCACACACACAGGGTTTTGTGTGTGTGTGGAAGAAATTTCTGAGAGACTCTCAGAAAAATCTCTAAACTCTAAGAAAAGTAAACATTTATACTTTCAAAGTAACTCTCAAAAAATATAAAATAAAATTCTATAGAAAGATTAGTAAAAACATAACTTTCATTCGTGACTCTAATAGATACAGTAATTCTAGAGCCGTTAAACAACACGATCTAGAAGGAAATTTTATTGACGAATACAAAAGTTTACACGAAGCATCGAAACAGACGGGATGTTCACAATCAAGTATTTCTCGGGTGTGTTTGGGGCTTATAGAAAACACCAAAGGATGTATGTTTAAATATATCGATAAGGATTTAATAAATCAACCCTCAAGAAAATGTCCAAAGAAAGTTGTTCTTATTGATGAAAAAGGAAACGTTACGTTTACGAAAGTATCAAAGCTGCTGCTCTCGATCTTGGGATATCTTACAGCAGCATCTACAGAGTCCTACGTGGGGACAGAAAGGAAACAAAAGATGGATATTATTTTCGATACCATTGAAAAATCATCTCTTAGTCATAAAAGTCTAAGAGAGTAATACCGTAGTTAAGAAAGAAGTTTATTAACTCCAAATGCGAGTAATTTACTATCCGTTGTCCTAAAAATGAATTTTCGCTATCGTAGGAGTGGTTCCGAAGACTATCGGATTGTCATTTTCCTCCTGAGGATCCATGAATATAATTTGGTCAATATTGTTAAGATTATAAGTCATAGGAACCGTACCAAACCCATCTTTACGCGACAGACAGACTAAATTCTGTTCTTCAACATTCCAAAATAATTTTCCTAAATCATATGTAGCCTCTCTCGCTTTAGTATTTGACAGATGATAGTCCTGTTACTCTCTCACACAATTTAACCATATAAACTAAATCATTATTCTGGAATATATGGAAATTGTGACAATTTTGGTATTTTTATTTGGTTAGTAGTGCTCCAATGCACTAAAACAGTGATTTCTTTATCTTTAACGGTAATTTCTGTCTTTATCTTTAAAAGACATAGACGATGATTGAAAGTATAGGTAAGAAAAAATAGTAACTATAAACAAGTTTTGCCACTACTAATAGTATATCACATTAATTATGGCTGACGAAGAGTGGAAAAATTTGCCAGTGATTAGAGGAAGAAGTTTTTCAAAATATGAAGTTAGTTCTATGGGACAAATTAGAAATAAAAAGTCAAAGTATATATTCTCTTCCAAACCATTTGGTGGATATATACGTAATAAATTTCTTGATGATGAAGGAATTTCTAAAAATATATATGTCCATATCATAGTCGCCAGGGCTTTCATCGGCGAACCTAAATCTTCCGACCTTACAGTTGATCACATCAATAGAAAGCCAACAGACAATAGAGTCGTCAATCTTCGTTGGGCGACTAAAGAACAACAGGCGGCTAACTCAGATAAATCGAACAGCGGGTGTAAAGGTCAGCCAGTTATCCAGTATACTATGGACATGGAAGAGATAAAAAGATGGGTCAATATCACTACAGCAGCAAATGAACTTAAAATAGATAAGGGTAACATAAGCAAGGTTTGTAAAGGATCGTACGACCACGCCGGAGGATTTAAATGGGCTTATGAAAGGCAGGATTTAGACGGAGAGATTTGGAAAAATTATGAACCAATGGATATACAAGTCTCTAATATGGGAAGAATTAAATCATTACATATAACTTACGGTTCTAAGACAGGAAACTATTTGACATATGGAGAACCACAAAAACGCGTTCATGTGAT
>SDBT01006190.1_pt1 | contig 19930 bp, 17 predicted proteins | sample 2277101 | NCBI WGS metagenome assembly SDBT01 (sample SAMN10404973, study PRJNA504765) | marine sediment metagenome | isolation source: marine sediment core GS10_PC15, 103 cmbsf | place: Arctic Ocean: Southern Knipovich Ridge | collected 2010 | reverse complement strand
TTTTTGGTCATCCTTATAATGTATGACCGTCTGGGACAGGACCAATGGATCCGGTCCACTTAATATTTGATTTAAGGTAAATCTCGCTTTCTTCTACCTCTTCGCCGTCCAACATTCTCGCCAAATTTCCCGCCGCTATCTCCGAAATTCTCCTCAGCACTTTTGTTGAATCAGGTGCCGTCAATGGCACAGAATGAACGTGGGCCAAGGTATCATGTCTAGCCGCTATGGATAAGCTTTCCGGGATGCGGATATGCCTTTCACGGCATCGGCGAAACAGTTGACCGGCAACATACCCATCAGCGGTAATTATTGCGGTTGGCCGTTCATTTTCATCAAGCTCAAAGATCTCGTCCAAAACACTGTAGTCTATCCAATCTCCTGCATCATTAGGAATATCGAGAAGCATGTTGGCCGGCTGTCCCATCTTTTTATGCCTATAGCATAATTTAAAGGAGTCTTCCTCCTCTTCTACGCTCGGTGAATCAGCAAACCTGGCGAACATAATCCGGCGGTGTCCGAGTTCAACAAGACGCTCGAATATTTGCATAAGGATGAACCTGTTGTCGTGTGTTATCACCAATACGCCGGCCATGGTAGCGATTGGGCTACTGCCTATCACCACAATCTTCAGTCCGGTATCAAGCATCCTTTTTATGTCATCGGCCGCCATAGCACCTGTAAAAAGTAAAACGCCTTTTATACCGTTCTCAACGGCAATCTCCCCGGCGTCCTCCCACAATCTATTCGGTCGATACGACAGGGTACGAATGGCATAGTCGCGCTGGTTGAGTGCATCATTGATCCCACCTAAACATAATCCGGGAGTTGGTGAGTTAGGACTGCCGTTTAATAGGGAATCAGGAAAGATCACTGCTACCGAATTATTTGCAGTAACCTCTTTCACAAAGTTTCCCACGCCGGGTTGTTTGTCCACCAAGCCTCGTTTTACCAAATCCGCCAGGCCGCGACGAATAGTCATTGGCGCCATCCCAAGTTTGCGAGACAAGTCACGCTCTGAAGGGAGTCTCTCGCCGGGTTTATATCGCCCAGACCTGATCCACTCTACTATTGTATCACGAGCTCTTGTGGATCTTAATGTGTCCACCTCACTCATCCACTATACCTCCAAACCTATAGTGCAATGATATCACAGTTGGTTATGTGTGTCAACAACAAATTTTTTTTTGAAAAAAAGTACGTGTTTAGCCAGGGGAAAACGGCGATTTTAGGCGTTTATCAAGGTTTTTGGATTTCCAAAGAGTCTAAACAACACCTGAATTTGTCTGACGTCAATTATTATTTCCTGCGCGCTCCGTGACTTTTACGTGCCGTTTGCCTGCTAATGGCTCAAACATCATAAAGATATTAGCTACACCGTTACGTTTGTATTCATAATCATAATGAGCAGGTTGGCCCGGAGATTGGGGCAGCGGCATTCGAAGCTCTCCTACTAACTGCTTGGGTCTTTCATCAAAGCAGACCTGCGGACGATTCGGGTCATAAGGCCTTTTATACACGTCTAACACATCTTCCATGTTGCAGACGAATTGGGCATTGACTTTCGGTGGAATACACCATCTTTCACTTAGCCAAGGCTTAAGTTCGTTTTTTTTAATGTCCGCCGCACCGTCTCATAGGACAGACTATCAACATAGCCCAATTCTACCATCCGGTCAGCCAGAAGTTGTAAAGTCCAACACTGGTAGCCTTCGGGTGCTTTACTACAGGTCAACGCAATTAGATGCGCTTCAGCATCTCCATCGAGCTTGCGTTTATATTGACGGTTTGGTTTGCGGCTGTTCAAGGCTGCCTCAAAGCCCTCCTCTACGAATCTTCTCCGCACCCGCTCAATGGTAGCCGTCCCCACATCTAAAGCCTGACTGATTTTAGCATCAAGCCAATTTGGCCCCGCCGGGCTGCTGTCGGCTTTAAGTAGAATCCGTGCATGTGTTAGTTTTCGTGCCGCTGCTTTGCCTGATGAAACCAGTTGTTGTAGCGTTTGGCGTTCTTGATCTGTTAACTCGACAATATATCTTTTCTTCATAACAGGTCTCCTTACCGATAATTTGCAAACTTCCGCCTTTGCTTTATCTATTGGCAAAAAGACCCATAACTATCCATCAATTCACTTGTGAAAGAGTTAGGAGGAATAATAATTGACGCGAGACAGTACACAGACAATCAGCAAAAAGATGCTTATAAACTTTGATTTAGATTCTTTTCCATAAGAATCCAAAGTTCGGCCATTTCAAAGCCTGCATTTTCATAGAAACGCTTTGGGCCAACGCCAAAAATGTAACATTCCCTGCCGCCTTTGTTTTTGATTGATTCCAGTGAATTGAACAGAATGATACTGCCTAGACCTTTTCCTCTGAATTCCTTTCTAAGTCCTATGCCTATCCCAAGGGCACCAATGCCTGATTCTGCGATGTCAAAGGGTCCGGCAAAGCCGATTATCTCTTTGGTCATTTTGAGAATCAAAACGTTATCAAGGATAACTTCATCCTTGGCCAATCGCCTGGCAAACTGTCGGTGCCAGCTTGGTGTGAAAGCCACTTTTAAGAAATCAAGAAATCTGCTGAGATTCTGCTTTGTCAGAGTCGCCATTTTTATTTTCTGCTCGGCTGCTTTTCTTTCGCATTCGATGATATACTTGGGGATCGTAAAATTTCTAAGAGAGACTTTTGCCGAATCTAACACGCCAGTTACTTTGAAGCCATAGTGTCTGAAGAACCAGAAGGCCTGTTTCCACTGAGCATTGACTCCTGTAAAAGAAAGGATGGTGCTGCGAATATAGGTTGGGTAGCCGGGCACAATTTTTGTGGCTTTCTTTGCCTTAAGATAAGCAATAGCCGTTTTAAGCAGCCTCTTTCCTATACCCTTTTTTTGGTGTTTCGGGTGAACCATGATTACAGGAATACATCCGGGCATCTTGTCAGAGCCGGTCTCCGGTATCTGCGTCTTAGTGGCAAAGACGAAGCCTACTAGTTGATTATTCACTCTGGCAGCAAAGCAACCGGCAGGGTCGAAATGGGTACTCTCGAAGGTGTACTTCTTTATGGACTGTGTCGATACAGGGCAATTCCTAAACAGCATCTTCCATAATTTAGCCACTGAAGCAACGTCCTGCTGTTTGAATTGCTCGATTGTAAAATTCATGACTCTTTTTTTGATTCTTTTGGAGTTTGTGGACTATTGAATTATGGGCGAAATTTATTTGATCCCACATTTCTGTACGAGTTTTGGAAACACTTTTACGCCCTTCAATGCCACGAAAATATCAAAATCCTCTTTGCATTGCAACAAGTTAAACCTTCATTTCGTTGTTAAACTCGCCCGAAAGTTAAAAACTTAGCTTCCCCAAAACCGAGTTGAATAGGGTTGTTTTTTTGATGACCTTGCGGCTGTGATGGGTGGCGAAAAACGCCGAAAAGGGGGCCAGAGGGAGCATGTCTTAGAGCCGTAAAAAGCGCCTAAAATGGGACCACCTCATTTGGCCGATACCTTGTATCTGGAAATGGTTCCAGATGTAAGGAGGCCAGAAAAATAGCTACCATCCAGCACATATAGCCTGTCAGTTTCAAGATTTTCACGTAGAACCTGTCGCTCATTTGAATTGGCGTCGGTAATCGACTTCACTTGTCTGTGATAGTCCAATCAATACGTTAACTGAAAACTTGACATCCTTAAGCATTAAATTAAAATCGGAAGAGATAAACTCATTAGCCCTTTACCAGACTTTTATGATGATCCGTTAACTCAAATATTCCACCGTTATGTTTATAGAAATCTATATCCAATAGGAAGATGCCTTTCACTGGTTCGATCCAGGATGCTCCTGGCATCGAGTGATTCTGCTTCATCTTCTCCCAGTTTTTGTAGTTCTGATGGCCATTGGATTCGAGTACACCGATTTTCGTACCGGGTAATGGCGCCAATCTTGCAGCAACATTTTTGTTCCAGTCAACTAATATGGGATTTACCGTAAGGTCGGCGCAAAAACATGGAATTTTTTTCTCATGTGCTAATTTAGCGATCTTTAGGCTCATACTCATCGTCTTTGCAATGGGTTTGAGAGCAATAGCGGAAAATCCCTGTTGGATTTTTTCCAGTGCGTCTTTGTCCGAATGAGCACTTTCATCAGCAGCTAATCTGACTGGAATATCAGAGACATCTTCATCGAATTCCTCATGAAACGGCTCTTCCATAAGCATGATTCTGTCTAATGCACCAAGCTGCCTGGCATAATCGAGAAACTCTAACAATCTGCCTTTGCTATCATATCGGCCATTCGCGTCCAAATAATATGGGATATGGCTGCTGTGAGTATATGGGGTTTCAATGTTTTTTACCGCTTCGTGTATTTCCTTAAGGCGGCTCTTGTCCCATTCGAGCATTTTATCAAGATTGCCATTGTTATCCGGATCTGAACCAATCTTTATCTTCAAGAAGAAATAGCCCCCATCTACTGCTTCAACGATTTTATCCAGTGGTACGTTGTAACTCATTAATGGGATATTGGCTAACTTATCGTGATGGTATGAAAGAGCAGATTTGATATCATCAAGGATCATATCGTCAAAGCTATCAATCCCTTTCTCTCTGCAATATACAAGCCAGGCCGCATTATCCACGGCCACAAGGGCATTTAAGGCAAACGTCAATCTAAGCCTGAGATTACTAGTCACCTTTTTGCCGTACTCGTAACAATCAGGCAGTATTTTTTCGAGCAAATCAAATGGATCATCCCAATCTGTTTGCTTTGCTAATTGGAGGGCATGTGCGGTTATACGGTACATCATGTCGTTTCCTTCGGTTTCTGTATTCGAAGTGAATACAGAGGCATCAGACCATAGCGTGCTTTGTGTACCAATGCCAATCCCTTCAGTTCCGTTATCGCTTTTCATATACGCGACTGTTTGCCAGAGCTCGGAAAGATAACCGCCTTTAAAGCCAAAAGGAGCCTTCAATGGTTCACGTTCAAAATTACAGTTCGTTTTGACAATTCTCATGGCTTATTCTTTGAAAAACTTTTTTGCTTCGTTCCAGTCAAGGGGTACAGCAATTTCCTGATTCATTTCTGCAGACATCTGGGCGGCCCAACCGATCTCAGCAATAGCGTGTGAATTGACAAAGCTTAACGGTGACTTTGTATCGCTCTTGATACATTCTATAAAATGCTTTACACATTCAGCTGTCTGGTGTTCTATAACATCGCCGCTATCGGGCAGGTTTGTGTTCTCGGGCCAGGCTAATTTCCCAGCATCGGCTTTGTCCAATGGCCTAATCCATTTGCCATCGGTTGTTTTGTTTGACCAGTAGCGAACCTTGTAAGGACGGTCTATCTGAGATTCGAAGATAAAACCGCCTTCGGTGCCGAAAAGGTTGTGGTAGGCATCGTAGCCATTGCCGTTGTCGATATTGCCAAAGCAAAAACCTGTAGCACCGTTATCAAATCTAATCATAATGTTATAAATCGGATCAGCCTGAAAACCTCTGACATTCGAATTATGACTCGTAGCATATACTGCAACAGGTTTAGCTTGTGATTCTATGGCCAAAAGCATAACCGAAATGCTGTGGTTAATGCCCATGCCTATGGCATCGCCCATAATCGATTTATCGAGTTTCCAGATTTTGTCGCCAGTAATATTGACTGGATGACGGTAGTTGATCTGAATCTGAGTAATCGTGCCAAAAACTCCATCTGTAACCATTTTCCGAAGATGTTGCTCCAGGTTGTCAAAATAAAGAATATAGTCAACGAAGGTTTTCAACTGTGGATTTGAGTTTTCAATCTCTATTTGTTTACAGAAGTCAGTGAAGTTTGTTGCAGCGGGTTTTTCACAGAAGACATGCTTGCCCGCCTCCATAGCTGCTATTGATTGTGGGCCGTGGAAACTATTAGGACTTACCAGCCAAACCGCATCAATATCTGGATTGGAAATTATTTTGTCATAATCATCAACTAACAGGTCAAAGGACAGACCGAGATTTTCCAGTACTTCTTTGCCACGCTCGGTGTCCTTCTCAAAAAGAGCAGCTATTTCCGCGTCATTGCGTTCACAGATGCGCTGCATCTGGACTGAACCCATCCAGCCTGCACCTACAAAGCCAATTTTAATCTTATTCATAAATTTACACCTCTTTATATTAGACCAAATATTTTTTGGACAATATTACTACTGCCTGACGTAGCAACTCATCACTGTGAGACATTGCATACTCTATTGACATATCATTTTTCTTAATACTAATAGCATCAACAATGCCAGGATCCAATCGCACATGAATTCAGCATCATCCGGATGTGCCAATAGAGTAAGTGCTTTTTTCCCGCCTTGCATAGTTTTCCAGCACCTTTCAAAATTGAGCTAAACCTGCTCCCTCTGACGTTATGCAAGGTATAACCGCAGGTTCTAATCCCCTGGGTCTGTAGTATTGCTCTGCCAGGGCGGTTCTTACGGATTCGATGCAGTTATCTCCCGCCAAAATCATGATACATCCGCCCAGACCAGCTCCGACAATTTGGGCCCCTGCCACTCCAGAAACTGAGCAAGCGATATCAACCATCCGATCAATATCTTCAGTACTGCAAGCATAAAAGCCAGGCTGCATGTATAACCTCGCAGCGTTTGCCTTATGAGAGTCGCCACCTTGTAAATCAGCCATAAGACAACGTAAATACTCGTCCGTACAATTTTCTTCATACCGAATGTGTTCATTCTTATCATTTTGCTTACTAACTCGGTCGCCATCATGGCTAATCTTCATCAATTTTCCAAACTGTTCAACTTGATTAGATTCAAAATAATCAACACACACTTTGCTTCTCGCGATCTCAGCTATACCGAAAAGCAAGACACCTCTGACCCTATAGCGTTCAGGTTCATCATGAGATGAGAAGTTAGTTTCCATAATCTCCTGATATTCGGTACTTAATTGCGACCTGAAATCATCTCTTGTCATAAATTCAGGAATGCTCAATAACAAACGATAAATGTCACTTTCACTACAGTTGAGATTTTCAGGGTTAATATCTCTGAGATACTTAACCTTATCAGCTATTTCTGAAAAGCGTTGTTTGAGTAAAGCAAGGCCGAGATTATAGCTTGTAACCCTTTCATTGAAGATGTGCTTAGCTTTAGCGCTTTTGGCAGCTTTTACGTGACTGTCTGCAATAATAACATTATAGTCAGCTGGGATATTTACAGCCTTGATCACTTTGAAGGGATGGTTAGCTACCTGCGTAACCCTTGCCTTCTGTCCCAGATAGATTGCGGCATGGTCACCTGAACCGCCACGTGATCCAACAAACCATTCACCCTGTCCACACATATCTATGAACTGTCGGTCAGATAGTCGAATATTATTAAGGACAGAAGCAGCCAATAATGTTGCTACAACAATAGTGGAACTGCTGCTCAGACCTGCTGCTATTGGGACATTTCCAGTCAATGCTATATTCATGCCCTTAATTTTTATATCACGATTCTCATATTGTAGCTTTATCACTGGTGCTTTAATATAATTACCCCAGTTACCCGCTGCTCGATGAAGCTCTTTGTTAAGCCAGTCGCTGTTGATAAACTCGGTCCAACTACAGCCGGCAATGTGGCTCATATATTCTGAGATATTGAACTTAACAGATTTGAAATCCTCCGGCCTCGTATTAACTGCTACGACGTTGTCATCATCCCGAAGACCAGCTACTAACATTGTTTCACGGTCAATTGCAACAAAATTGTTGAATCCTCCCCGATGGTCAACGTGCCGTCCCATAAGGTTGACCCTTCCTGGTGCCCGGACGATTATGACTTTGTTGTCGAAGCCGAATTGATTAGCGTAACATTTAAGAACCCTAAGGAGGTCTTTGCACTTTTCAGAATGTAATTGCTGGTTATCTCCATAAATCTTTTGCAGCCACCTTTTCAAGTCAGGACCTTGTGCCTTTATTTTGTTAATCCATTCATTAACCAAACAAAATTGCTTGTCCTTAAAGCAAGAATCATTAAAAGTTCGTCCTGTCATTCGAAAGTCATTGATTTGTTCAGACATAAACTTTTTTCTTCTCAGGGAAAGTCTCGGAAAAAAACTGATTTATTATCACGTTTCACAACACAGACAAAAAAACCATAACCTGTGGCTAAATAATACCATGGGCTCTTATCTTGAATAGTTGATAAAAAAGACACTCCTATTCTTGAGGTCTGTAAGGACATCGCTCGATGATGCCATATTCAAGTGGTTTATTCTTTAGAACCTCATAAGGGCCGTAAAAACCTTTTGAAATCCTTGTCAGCGCATAAATAATCGTATAAGGTTTCAAGAATGTACCGGGGTCAGAGACACTATTGCATCCTACCTGGCTGAAATCGCCGATACAGATACCCATTTTGGGCTTGCCTAAATCATAGGCTTTTCCATCACAAGAGACTATAAGAGGTTTACGTTCATCATTATCTACCAAACCTGCAAAGATACCAAGATTTGCGGTCGTGGCTTGATTACCAAAATGAGTCATATATCCACAGAGAGAATCACCCAGGTAAGATGGGTGGGGGAAGTTAGCCCTATCCATCAGCACACAATTCTTTATTTCGCCACGAATTGTACAGCCATTACCAAGTATACAGTCGCCGCGAAGATAAGCACCCTGTCGAACCTCGGTTTTTTTGCCGATGAGAACAGGTGCTTTAATACCAACACCGGATTCAATGCTCGTTTCCTCGCCAATATATATACTGCCTTTGTCAAGATAAATGTAAGTACCAATAACCTTTGCTCCTTTTGCAAGGTAAATACTATGACAGATACCCTCTTTTAAGCTGCCGATAACACTGGCAGGCTCAAAAACAGCACCATCTTCAAGAATCACCTCAAAGTTGCCGACTGTATGGGTTGGCCTGGGTGTTTCGCTCTTTAGAACTTTGGCTGAAGAGCGCTTCTTGGCGATAGTATCAGCAAGCCGATTTGTGAGGTATTTATTGATACCAAGTATTGCCTCATAAACATTGCTAGCCTGTTCAATAAACTGTTGATGCTCGAACGGATGATCCTTGAAGTTGAAATATGTTTCCGCTCTAAGGTCTTTGGGGACATCCTCTTTTTTTAAGTCCTTCAATTTAATTACGTCTTCTGCCATTTTTCTATTCCTCTCTAAACTTATGGTTATATTTTGCTTTTTTCTTAAGCGTTTATATTCTTTTTACAATCAGCGATAGCTGAAAGGACTTCATCATGAAGGGCCTGATTGGTTGTGACAACTACGTCCCAAAGGGTTTCCTCTTCGGCAACGAATTTCACTGGATTGCCATCAAAGTCAGTTACAACTGTCTCTGCCTGTTGAGCAATATATATGCCGGAGAAAACATCCACGAAAGGTTGCTTACGGGCAAAGTAACAATCAATCTTTCCCTCTGCTACATCAACGAAACCGTAGGGCCCACCGTTTGGGTTGAAAAACTTAAACGGTGCCAATAGATCCCGATATTCATCAACCAATGGCATAAGGAACTTCGTTGGTTTCATGGCATAGGATTCAATGCTGGCGCCTTTCATTTTTGTCACGTCAGGTCGGCCCATAGACTCACGATACTCTTTATCCAATTTAACCTTGTGAACAAGCTGATCACCTTTCAAATCAGCAATAAAAGCGCCCTCTTCATTAGCCCAGGCAATAACACGGGGATAACAATCTCCCACAGCACAGCAAACTGGCTTCATATCGTCGCTATATAAAGCCAATGAGCTGTACCAGAAAGCAGGTATGCCATGCTTGAAAAGGAAGCTACCGTCAAAGGGATCACAAATAACATAATGCTTTTTCCCATCAGCATCAGGATTAACTTCGACCGTGCCGGCTTCTTCTGAAAGGAAGGTAAATGGTGTCCCCCGCTGATCGAGCCGATCCCAGTAGCCTTTTTCCGTGTCTTTGTCTGCCTTGATGATGTCCGGATCCCAGCTTTTGTATTCTCCGATTCTTTTTTCGACAACCTCCCATCCGATGTTCTGGTCGCTGAGACTTTTTACAGTATCCAGTGCCTCAGCTACACAGGCAAGGTTAAATGCTGTCATTTGACCTTCTGGTTTCCAATTCTCAAACCTCTTGTTAAACATTTCGTCCTGCATCAGCTTTGATCTCCTAAAAAACCTTGTCAATAAAACACTCTTAAAATCGCAGCCTAAGACCATAAAAGGCAAACAACACTCAGATCCTAAATCTTATTCAAACCTATTTAAACCCAAAACCAATTATCTAAACGATATTGACCAGTTCCTCATCGAAGCTATACAAGTCGATCATAATCTCTTGTCGATAGTAATTGAATCAAAGAATTAAAGCCCCGTACAACATCGGGACTGTCAGCCAGCACTGTTTTGACTACATACCTTCTTTTGCCTGATTTATCAGTGATACTGTTTAAATGTTTGACCACATCAGTTAAATAGAATTCGCGCTGGGCATTATTATTATCTATCATCGAAATACCTTTATAGAACGCCTGCGCCTTAAACAAATACAAGCTAGGATTGAACTGAGTGCACTTTTTTATGATTTGATGGGCAGTATAGCATTGCCCGTCAAAAGAAAGGTTGTACTTTTCAAGATTGAGTATTTTCCTAAGTTTGGTTTTGCTTATCCTGCTATTTTCATTTACTAAGGTTAAGAGCTCAGGAACGGCAAAGGCTCTCTTTTTAGGGTTTGCAATATGCTTTTGAATAGCAGTATCAATAACAGAACTATTAAGTTTTTGCCTTTTTTTAACTCGTAGTCGCAGCTCGTCAACAATAGCCTGCCTGGCTAAGTCAGTTTTTTCGATAATGCCTACTGCTCTGTCACTTTTATCAATCAAAACCCGCCCACTTGAAGTTTCCTGTTCTCTACCCTGAGGGACTGTCAGTAAAACCAAATCGGCTTTATATTTGGTGAATCCTTCGACTAACATTTCCAGTGCTACTGGTTCTATGTATTTATCTCCCATTGTAAGAAGAACCGGGCCGGTATGTCCTAATCTTTGAAGTACATTAGCAGCAATACGGCCAGCATGACCAGTGCCTAATTGCTCCGGCTGATAAGCAAACATAACATTCTGATGGGCCTGACCGATGGTATCAAGTACCTGCTCGGCAATTGAACCAACTACTACAAGAAATTTTGCAAAGCGCTTTTTCTTGAAGGTCGATATGAGACGATTAATGGCAGGAACGCCATCGATTTCGAAACACACCTTCGCCATATACCTGCTGCTCATTCGTGTACCTTTCCCAGCAGCAAGGATAACAAGTACTGTCTGTTCGGCTAAAGATTTAGACTGATTTTCAGGCATACACTGTTTTCTCTGATGCTTCTTTCACAGCTTCTCGTATAACTTCACAGCCTTCAATTAGAGCTTCTTCTGTAATACATAAGGGTGGTGCAATCTTGACACAACCTCCACCCACGCCCACAGGGGCAAACATAAGCAGGCCCTTATGAAAGCACAGATTTATAATATCCCAGGCCAGTTCGTAATTTGGCTCCTTCGTACCTCTTTTCACCACCAAAAGCCCTCCAACCAATCCTTCAGCAGGTGTAAAACCAATTACATCTGAAGATTCTGCTTTGATGGATTGCAACTCTTCTTTAAGTACAGAACCTAATTGAGCAGCATTTTCGACGAGCTTTTCCTTTTCCAGAACCTCTATATTCGCCAGAGCCGCTGCACAACAGATAGGATTGGCTGAATGAGTACTTGTCATCTCATTTGGGCCATATATATCCATCACTTCTGATCGACCAATAACACCACTAATTGGAAGAGAACTGCTAAAACCTTTACCCATACAGAAAAAATCTGGAACAACTTCATAAAGCTCAAATCCCCACATCTTTCCACATCTGCCAAAACCAGCCTGAACATCATCATAACAAAGTAGTGCTTTATGTTTATCACACCATCTGCGAAGAGCCTGGGCATATTCTTTGGGCATAAAGTTAGGTCCTGCTCCCTGATATGTCTCACTAATAACACCTGCAACATTGTCAGGATTGATACCGAGTTCAGCAAGAGTTTTTTCGAATAACCCAAAACCGACGTTTTCGTTCCTAAAGCCATCGGGAAATGGCACATGTACTACTTCAGGATCAAGATTTTTAATCCAGGCTTTACCATTACCAATTGTTCCCATTTGCTGTGCGCCTAATGTCCTGCCGTGAAAAGCACTTTCAAACGACACTATTACACTTTTGTTGTCACCGCCAATTTTCCGACCGTAAGTACGCATTAGCTTTAGGGCACATTCACAACCCTCTGAACCGGTGCTGAGCAAGAACACCCTATTTAATCCCTCAGGCGCAAGAGATACCAACTTCTGGACAAGCTTTATCCTCGACTCATTTGGAAAACAATATGTAGTAAGCAATGGCTTTGAGGCTTGTTCAACTATTGCATTAATAATTTTCTTATTGCCGTGTCCTGCATTGGTAATCAACACACCGGATGAAAAATCCAGCCACTTGTTTCCATAAGCATCATAAACGTTAAAACCTTCAGCCCTGTCCCAGATAACAGGTGCCTGACCTCTCATGCTTCTTGCCTCATAAGTTTGAAGTTTCTGTATTTTTTTTATAGTTTTTTCATTAGGGATTTTCCCGGATATTTTTCTGTATTTAGTTGATACTTCTGTTACCTTAACAGATTTAAGTGGAAATTCTTTTGCCATATTTTCTTGCCTCAAACTTAAAAGATTAGCTTTCCTTTAATTTAACTCCTGCGTTTTCACCATATATTATTTCTGCTTCTTTTGCTCCGTTTAATATTGAAAGTCTACCAGCCTCCATAACCAGTTCATTATAAGAACTGTTTTTTGGCGTAGCCATAATACCTTCCTCATCAAACTGCTTAATAAGTTTTTGACGTTCTTCAAGACTAATACCGATAGCCTGGCAAATGTTCTTAATAATAAACTCAATTGAACGATAGCCGTATCCAACCGGAACAAGACTGTTACCTCCCAAGTTGACGTATTTGAAATAGTCAGGACTGGGTTCAGCATAATATGTATCGCCCGGCTCGGTGCCTTTTTTGACATAACAGTATTCAATCCCGCGATATTGGTCATTATGGACAAGCATCCCGCTCTTACCTTCGCCCGCACAATACATTCGAATACCCTGGAAGTTGCCGCCGGGACCCTCGTCAGGATAACCCATAACGTTCGTTACGTGCATACACGCCCCGTTTTCCCAGATGACCCTGCTATCAGTCCACAGGAAGCCCTCATTGCCGTTTGGGTATTTATCCTTGATACCATACACAGAAACACTTTTTGGAAAAAGACCTGTAATGAAATGAAGCTGGTCTACATAATGACAGCCCACGTATGTAAACATATCTGAGTTTTCACAAGTGCACCAGTTTTGGAAATTGGAATGCCTGTAATAATACGGCTCATTCATCTCGGCATGACCTATGCGAAATTCGCCAAAGAGACCTTCACGATACTGTCTTCTGGCAAGAAGTGCTCTATCATCCAGACGCTTATGGTATTCCACGCCGATGATAAGTCCTTTTTCGTATGCTTCTTTTTCAATCTCTACTGCCTGTTCATATTTCAGAACCAGCGGCTTAACACAGCATATATGATGTTCATACTTTAGCGCTTCTTTTAGAATCGTATAATGAACCTGGTCAGGTACAGCAACCACTACTACACTGTGCTTTGGCATACCTGATAGAACTTCTTTAAATAGCTCTGGATGCATCTTTTCGGAGTCAGTATCCAAAGATGGATACGCAGTGAAACTTTGACCGGGAAATGCCTTCTTTAGCGTTTCATTTACTGCCAGAACCTTAAGTGGGGTACTGTTCAAGGTACAGATATTTATATTGCTGAGGACACCAAGTCTTTGCAGGTGATAAACAGAAGGCAGAATCTGAACCTGTGTTATCATTCCTCCGCCTACAATCGCTACCTGAGGGGCACTCATTTTTTAAACTCCTAACACTACTTTTTTATTCTGAAAGCACCTTCTATTTCATTCCAAAAAACTCTATTACTATCATTTATTAATCCCACATAGACCTGTACAATAAATCATTTTTCTCAAGTGTTACATCAAACTTTGAAAAGTCTACTACTTTATAACCGTTTACTTATAAATCTATAAAGCCCGGAATTCTTATAAATTATTTTCCTTATGGCAATAAGCCTCTTGCGTTAATACCTTCAACCACCCTATTCACAGCTATATCCATAGCAGCATCACGCATTGAAAGCTTCTTTTCCTTCGAATATTTATAAACTTCGTTAAACTTCTGTTTCATCCTCTGTTGAAGCCCTTTTCTAACCTCATCTAAAGTCGTCTGTTCACGCTGAGTTTCCTGAGTATACTCAAGATATGAAACAAATACTCCACCAGCATTACAAAGAATATCAGGAATTATGAATACCTTCTTTTCATTGAGAATCTCATCAGCTTCCGGAGTAGTAGGTGAGTTTGCGCCTTCAGCAACTAATCTTGCCTTTATTTTATATGCGTTTTTAGATGTAATTTGAGATTGAGTGGCAGCAGTAATCAGGATGTCACACTCTGACTCTAAAAGCTGTTCATTTGTTATATACTCTCCACCTTCAAAACCTTTCACACATTTGGCTTCTTTAACATATTCAGAAAGTTTATTAACATCTAAACCTGATTCATTAATTACCCCGCCAGTTATGTCTGAGATCGCTATAACCTTTGCTCCAGTCCTTGATATGTCAAAAGCAGCAGATGAGCCAACGTTCCCAAAGCCCTGAATAGCCACTCTGGCATCTTTTATACCAATATGAAGCTTTTCACAGGCCGCCATTATTGAATAAACGACACCCTTACCAGTGGCTCCACGCCTGCCTACTATACCGCCCAAAATTACCGGTTTACCTGTAACAAAACATCCGTTCGTGATTGAAGTTCCTTCAGAATAAGAAATACAATCCCTGATATGCCCCATATCTTCTTCATTAGTCCCCATATCCGGAGCCGGGATATAAACTTCTGGCCCAATATGACGTCTTGCTCCTCTTGTAAAAGACCTTATTATCGCCTCTTTAGCACCCAAGGAAAGTGATCCAGGGTCTGCACATATACCAGATTTGCCTCCCCCAAAAGGAACATCTATGAGGGCTGTTTTCCAGGTCATCTCCATGGCAAGACCCGTTATATCATCAATGGTAACCTTCGGTGTCATTCTTATGCCCCCCTTCGCTGGCCCTAATGAATCGCTATGTCTTACTATGAAAGCTTCTAAATGAACAACACTCCTATCGGGAAGGGTGGGATTTAATTTGATTTCTATCTTTTCCTTCGGACCGGTAAGTCTTTTAAATATAGCCTTATTTAAATTTAGTCGTTTCGAAGTTTGCTCAAGGTTATAAAGAGCCATGTTAAGTACATTCTGGTTTGTAATTTCTGTCATAATGTCGTAAATCCCAAAACTATTTATAATTAAATTGATTTGAGCATGTTACCAAAATGCTTTCTTAAAGCATTCACAGCATATTTTGCCTGTCCTTTTTGCAAATACTTGAGGATTTTCTTATGATATTTAAGCGCCCCCTGCTCACAATCCTCATAGTAGCTGCTGTAAACCTGGGAATATTTATGGTACTCAGAAATTGCATCAAATGCTGTTATAAGTGCAGAGTTCATGCTGACCTTTACTATTAATTCGTGAAATGACATATCGTACTTTAGAAAATTAGGAAGATCATCGAGTGACTTCTCCATGTTCTGGACAATTCTTTCGAGATTATCGAGTTCTTTCTTTATTACCCTTTTAGATGCTATTTCTATTGCTGTAAGCTCGATAGCTTTACGAGCAATAATAATATCACTCAGTGAAGTACTTTTAAAATTCACAGGTAAGACCTTCTTAGGCAGTTTCTTATGAGAAAACTTTTGAACATATGCTCCACTTTGGGCCCTAATCTTTATAGCTCCCATTCTCTCAAGGTCTGCTAAGGCCTTTCGAAGCGTTCCTCTGCTGGTGCCGAACTGCTCACATAATTTGCGCTCAGGAGGAAGCCTTTTGCCCATTTTGTACTCTCCTGATACAATGAGAGATATTATCTCTCTCACCGCCTTTGTGTGTAGTAAGTCTTTATCCATGAAAACCTCTAAACTATTTTGGTATTGATATTATACCAATTTCCTTTGAAGACTGTCAAGTCATTCATAGCACTAATTACCCGTCTTGAAACAGAGTTACGAAATTGTGGTTTTTCGTTCATAAAAGCCTTTTTGGCAGCGACTAACTTAGAGCCATAGAAAGATTTCAAAAAAGCGCTAAAAAATCCAGACGCACAAAGTTTCTTGTAGGTGTGATCAACGATAATTATTCTTACCTTCCCCGTTTTTTCAACGTTTGTCCATACTAACACTATTCGTAAGGACATAACTTTAGCTGCGCTATCTCAATTAGCAAGCACAAAGATCCGGCTGCAGCAGCAAGACAGTCACAACTTAATCCGAATATCTTGTCGCCGCTGATTGTCCCAGTTTCATGAAATCCCTTTTTTTTACTGTGCCTGTTTTTGTTACGCACTTGTTTCGCACCCTCTCAAGGCTGTTCAAAGGCTATCAGATCTAAATGGAAATCTGCTGCAACTATTGACGGGGCAAACGAATTGTCCTAAACTTACCTCCTCTTCGCGAAAGATTAATCAAAATAAATGCGCACAGGAGTTTTCAATGGGACCAACCTTACTAATCATAGCTGCAGGTATGGGTAGTCGCTACGGCGGACTAAAGCAAATTGATCCTGTTGGCCCAAACGGTGAAATCATCATCGACTATTCCATGTATGATGCCGTTGCTGCTGGCTTTGACAAAATTGTCTTCGTTATAAGACACTACTTCGAGCACGCCTTTCGTGAGAAAATCACAGCAAAAATAGAACAGAGTGTTGAAACTGCTTATGCGTTCCAGGAGCTTGACACATCCCTTGGTAATTATCAGTGCCCATCAGATCGCGGAAAACCTTGGGGTACCAGTCACGCAATTCTTGTTGCTAAGGATGTTATCAGCGAACCCTTCGCTGTGATCAACGCCGACTACTACTACGGTCCAAATTCATTCAAGATTATCGCTGAGTTCCTAACGAAAGATACCCAGGCAAGTGATAGCTATGCGATGGTTGGTTACACCCTGGCCAAGACTCTCAGCGAACACAGCCATCTTGCTCGCGGTGTCTGTAAAGCCTGTCCTTGAGTTGTTTCTTGAGCATGTGACTGAATGTCTCGAAGTTAGCTCATCTAATAACTCGTTTACCGGCATCGACCGTGATGGAAATGTGTACAAATTCAACGGTGACGAAATTGTCTCGATGAACTTCTGGGCCTTCAAACCATCGATCTTCGAGCACTTGCAAAACAAGTTCAAAGAGTTCTTGGATGCGAACATCCATGACCCCAAAGCGGAGTTCTTTATCCCAGATGTCATTGACTATCTGGTAACAAACAAGATGGCAACAGTCAAAGTTTTGCCCACAGATGATGAGTGGTTCGGCGTTACATATCGAAGTGATCGTGACAGGGCTGTGGCCAATATAAATCGACTCATTGAGCAAGGCGTTTATCCACACAAGCTCTGGAGCTAAAAGTATGACCCTTGATGTAATGTCAGCAGCTCAACAGTTTCTGTTTGAAGGCAGGTTTAAGTCTGCTGAACCGTTCGGCACCATTCACATAAACGATACCTTTTTAGTTACCTTTGAGAGAAACGGAACTAAACACCATTATATTCTCTAGCGCATCAACCATAATGTGTTTAAAAATCCGCCAGCCGTCATGGATAATATTTGCCGGGTTACCGAACACATCCGTGGCAAATTAGAGCGGCAGAATACACCTGATATTTCGCGTCAGGTGCTGGCCGTGATTGGTACCCGGGAAGGCAAAAACTGTTATCAGGATCAGGACGGAAACTATTGGCGAGCTTGCTCATATATCACAAACGGCCGCACTTACGACATGGCGCCGACGCCAGAATTCACTTACCAGGCTGCTTGTCAGTTTGGACTGTTTGGCAGGATGCTAAATGATTTACCTGAACCGCCGCTGCACAAAACGATCGTTGATTTTCACAACGGGCCGAAATACTTCCGTGCCTTTGAAAAAGCTTTAGCTGTCGATTCCCAAAACCGGGCAAAAGGTGTCAAATTGGAAATCAAATTTATCCTGGAAAATAAACAAGTGCTTGAAGTCCTGCCGGAACTTGTGGAAAAAGGCGAGATACCGATTCGTCCCACACACAATGACACAAAAATAAACAACGTTGTCTTTGATATCGAAACGGATGAGGCCCTTTGTGTTATTGACCTCGACACGGTCATGCCTGGTTTGACGCTTTTTGATTTTGGAGACATGGTACGCACTGCTACCGCTCCTGCAGATGAGGATGAACGCAACCTATCAAAGGTTTATATGGAGATGAAATTGTTCAAGGAATTGGCCCGCGGCTTTACCAAGCAGACCGCTAACTTCTTGACGGATACCGAGAAAAAACTTCTGCCTTTTTCTGGTAAAGTCGTTACTTTTGAACAGGCGGTCCGCTTTTTGACAGACTACTTGGAAGGTGATGTGTATTACAAAATCCATCGTACCGGCCACAATCTCGACCGGACCCGTACCCAAATCAAGCTTGTTCAGTCAATTACCACTCAACAAGACCAAATGAATGCCTTTGTCGATAAGCTGCTCGGTTAGACCTGTGCTGTAGCAACTGAGCCTTTGAGTGTATTTCTCTGATTAAAAGGTAGTAGATTACTGGCCACGCTCTCTCGATTAGCAGAGGCAGCAGCAATATTATACGGATATACACCCTCATTTTACAAGACGAAGGACTGCATACTCTTGCAACAAATGAAAATTTGTCTGTGAAAGCTCAGGAGCCATACTCAGTTCTTTATTGTAAAGATACCTTGAATAGTTAAACCGACTAACAAGAATACGCCAACTTGCTCCAAGGCCAAAGTCCTCTCCTCTGACAGTGAGATCCTCAATGGGCATAGCCATTTCCGCTGTCCAGCCCTTATCTATGTCCGTCCAGTCGTTGAGCGTACCGATGCATCGCGATGCTACTTTCAACCCGCATCTGTAATCTTCAAAGCCGCTCGGCAGTCCCAGTCGCCCACGGCCGGGAAACCAGAAACTTGTTTTTTTGTTGTTCGGCGTAACATAAAGCTCCCAGTACCAACTTTTGCCATTCGGTTTTAGAAAAAGTTCACATACATCCCCTAGCCGATAATGATGAAGCTGGTCGGCTTTGCCTTCGGCAACAATGTCAGAGTCCTTAAATGAAGCCCCTAGGTAAAAATATTTGTCGTCCCAAGCAAAACGAATCTGGCCTTCTTCCTTTAGTTTCTCACCACTTTTGTCTCGGTCGCGGCTAAATTTCATCTCATAAACTTTAGCCCTTTTCCAAACGTCCTCATCGATTTTGCCGTCTACTTGAATGGGAATATCGGCATATACAGCCTCCATAACGGCTGGCTTCATGGAGTCCCTCAATCCAAACTGCGTTTTATTCTCTGACGTACACCCAACAATCCAAATGATTAGGATTAAAGTCGCCACTTGGTTGTTGTAACATAGAAAATTTCGCATCGCTAACTCCTGACTGACCTGCACCCAATTCTTGGTCCACTCTTTATGCGAATTTAAAGCTTCATATCACTTTGCTGTATTGCTGGAGGTCAGCCGTAGGCTGGCCGGAAGCAATACAGCTTTCGGCGAATTCTATCGGGGCCAGATTGCCCAGTGAACTGTGCGGCCGATAACGGTTGTAATCGTTTCGCCACTGCTCTATCTTATCACGGGCATCGGCCAGTGACAAGAACCAATTTTCATTCAAACATTCAAACCTGAATTTGCCGTTGAAAGATTCTATAAACGCATTATC
>SDBT01006189.1_pt1 | contig 19932 bp, 23 predicted proteins | sample 2277101 | NCBI WGS metagenome assembly SDBT01 (sample SAMN10404973, study PRJNA504765) | marine sediment metagenome | isolation source: marine sediment core GS10_PC15, 103 cmbsf | place: Arctic Ocean: Southern Knipovich Ridge | collected 2010 | reverse complement strand
AATCTGTCTAAGTTTTTTTTCCCTTTCCAGCAGGACCTGCAAAAATTAAATGAGTCATAGATTTGTCTTTAACAAAAATTTTCAGTCGTTTAATAATACCTTTTTGATTTACTACATCATTTAGTACACGTGGCCGATATTTTTCCACCCAAGGAAGGTTTTCAATGGACATATTTCTTCAAATTTTTTTAAAGATCTTTAATCATTTATAAAAAAAACAATTAAGAATTAAATCTTCTTAATTCATAATTAATAAAATGTTTTTAAAAAATAATTGGATATTTATTTATGACTAATTTTAATATTACAAAGATTAAATCTCGGTGGATATTAGATTCAAGAGGAAATCCTACTGTTGAAACTGATATTTATTCAGATAAGGTTTATGCGAGAGCAGCTGTTCCATCAGGGGCATCTACGGGAGTATCGGAAGCTTTAGAGTTAAGAGATGGTGGAAAGGCATTCATGGGAAAACATGTTTCCAAGGCAGTTGCCAACGTTAATAATATATTAGCTAAGAAATTAATAAATTTTGACGTTAGAGAGCAGACTAAAATAGATGAAGAGATGTTAGCTATTGATGGCACAGAAAACAAGAGTGAATTAGGGGCTAATGCTATCTTAAGCGTTTCCCTAGCAGTTGCTAAATTAGCAGCTATATTATCTGAAAAACCGCTTTTCCAACATTTATATGAAATAGCTTATGATAAGACAAGAGAAAATTATCTATTACCTTTACCTTGTTGTAACATTATAAATGGAGGAGAACACGGAGGAAATAATTTAGCTATTCAAGAATTCATGATCTTACCTATAGGAGCATCCTCTTTTGCTCAAGCAATACAAAATAACTCAGAAGTCTACCAAAATCTAAAGATTCTTTTAAAACAAAAATATGGCCCTTCTGCGATTAATGTTGGAGATGAAGGGGGCTTTGCACCCAACTTTAATAAAACTAATGAAGCTGTGGATATAATAATTGAGGCTATTGAAGAAGCTGGATTTTTAATGGGTACAGATTTTGTCTTGGGCATGGATGCAGCAGCTAGTGAATTTTATGAGGATGGTATGTATAATATAGATGGGAAAACGTTATCTGAAGAAGAGTTATTACAATATTATGTAGATCTTACTCATGATTACCCGATAAAATCCATAGAAGACCCGTTTGATGAGAAAGCTTTTAGTGGCTTTTCAAAATTAACTGCAAAAATCGATAAATCTATTCAAATTGTTGATGATGACTTGACAGTTACAAATATTAAAATACTCGAGAAAGCAATTAAGGAAAAAGCAGGAAATGCCTTATTATTGAAAGTAAATCAAATTGGCTCGCTTTCTGAAGCTATAAAAGCCGCTAAGATGTCTTTTAAAAATGGGTTTAACGTGATAGTATCGCATCGATCCGGTGAAACGAGCGATTCTTTTATAGCAGATTTAGCAGTAGGGTTATGTTCTGGACAATTAAAGACTGGAGCAGTGGCAAGATCTGAACGTAACTGTAAATATAATCAGCTACTACGAATTGAAGAAATTCTAGGAGATAAAGCAAATTATCCAACAAATTTTGATTCATGGATAAAATATCAATAAAATAAATTATAATCTACGATTTTATTATAATCCTATTAGATTTTAATAAATCTGTAAATTTCTACATCAATATTTTTTCTTTTTTTAGAATGAAATGGAAAGGTTCTCTCTAATATCATATTGAATGGATAAACATAATCAATTTTCCAATTAAAATTTTTAATATAATTTGAGATGAATTTAGAAACTTTTACATTAGCTAAATGAACTGAATATACTACATCTGATATAGTAAAAGCTTTTTCTAAAAACACTCTATCTGCAGATTTTTTTTGAACGCCGAATGGAGGATTCATAATAGTTGTAATTTTTAGGTTTCTTGGCAAAATAGAATTTGAAATCTCGAATTTATCTATATCAGAGCAGATTGGAAATATAATATGTTTTAAGTCGAGACTTAGGATATTTTCGTTTAAGATTTTTAATGCTGACCAATCAATATCTACGCTTAGAACATAGGTTGCATTGAAATAGGCACTAGCGATAGATAGTCTTCCTGTTCCTGCCCCAAAATCAAAGATCAACCGATTTTTAATATCGTTAAATTCAAGTCCAGCAAAAAATACAATATCCACTGCACTTGCAGCGTCAATACAATATTGCTCTAATTCAATTTTAGGATTAGTAAATGTAGCAGTATTTTGAATAATTGACACAATTTCTTTTTTTTTCATTCTAGTTGTCTAAAATATCCGCGTATTTATTATTAATTATGCTTAAATTTATTTAAGTTATTTAATTATATTTATTTATATAATCTTGATAAAACATGATAATTTCTTATGAAAGAAACAGTTAAAAATAAAGATGTTGTAATTACGGGGCAATTTTTGGGCGTCGTAGAAGAATTTTTACCGGATGAACAAACTACTTTCGTTAAAGCAGGCAAAATTCACTCGACTAAAACAGGAACAGTCTCGATTAATGATAAACGTAAAATTGAAGTAATTACACATAATGAAAATGACAGAAAGACAGTTAAAATTGGGGATATTGTTATTGGTACGGTTGCATTTTTAAGAAAATTTTCAGTAGGCATGCATTTTTATACCATAAATCAAAAAATTCATTTTAACTCATCTAACTTTGGAAATATTCACATCTCTCAAATTTCTAATAAATATATTGAAAAAATTATTGAAGCATTTCAAATAACTGACATTATAAGAGCTAAAGTCATCGAACAAAATGGTACAGAATACAAATTAAGTACTTCTGGAGGTAATCTTGGTGTGATCCATGCCGATTGTTCCATCTGTGGAACACCTCTTGAAAAAAGTAAAGACCGTTTTGACAAGTTAACATGCCCTTTCTGTGGTAATATCGAATATAGAAAAATAGCAAGTGATTATGGAAACGTATCCAGCAGTTTAAGATTCTAATTCTTTTAATATTGTGCAAAAATCATAATTTTACTTTATGACTAATAATAGAGTTGTATTTATTGCGAAAAGGAAAAAAAGTATTACACTTTTATAATAATAGTGGTAATTTAGAGAACTTAATTAAATTTCTAGAAAGTATACAAAAGAAAATAGATTATCTTAACTTAAACGTTTCCTGTCAGGGAAAATCCATCAAAGTTACTTTACATGGCTCTAGAGATCTTCAATATCTAGCAAGTGAAAGATTAAGAGATTTAGCAGATATATATTTGAAATAATCTTCCTTTAATTTTTATGGAAATAAACCAAAAAAATTTATTTCATAATTCATTAAAATTAAATGTATTAAATATATTGGAGTTAGAAATAATGGCAAAGAAGAAGAGTGTTGAACCTGATGAAGATTTAGAAGAAGATCTTAGTGATTTAGAGGATGACCAATTTGAAAGTGTCTATCCTGAAGTAACTTCTAAAACTCAAGATAAAGTGAAGGAAACTGATTTAGATGCTGAATTAGCAGAAGATGAAGTAGAAGATGAAGAGGAGGAATTAGAAGATGATGAGCTGCCTGAAATCCAGGATTATGACTATTTAAAATTAAATTTAATTAGAAAAACTTTAGAAAATGATTATGAATTAGAAATTATTGGACAATCGCATGGTTTTTGCAATGCCTTTATTAGACATTTATTGAATATAGAAGGTGTGAACATAGCAGCATATAAAGACATCCGCATTGCACCTTCCAAAGTATTTATTCGCCTTGAAAATAAAAAATACAAAATTAAAGATATTTTACTTAAAGGAATCGAATCATTAAGAGAAGATGTGTTAGAAGTCCAAAATCTTTTCAAATAATTCTCATATCATTTCCACGTTTGCTCTTTTTATGAAAAATATATAAGAATATACAATTCTACATATCATAATGGATTATGAGGATCTAGTTAGAGATCTTAATCAAATTGGTTCTCGAAAAATTATTGGAACCGATAAGGGTTTGGCCAAAATCGGTGATGGAGTTGTTAATTTAGCGTATTCTGTTGCTAAATCAATTGTTTTAACAAATAACAGTACAAATAAAAAAATTGTTAGAACCGGTTTAAAAGTTAATAGAACTATTCTTTCTAATGCTTTAAAAAATGCTAATATGAAAAATTTTGCCAAAAATAGAGGAGATGCTCATGATCTTGCCGATACTGTGGAAGCTATTATAGCTTATGTATGGTTAAACAACAAAATGACATTGTCCGACATAATTGATATTTTAAAAAATAATTTTGAAGGAGATCTCCGTATTAAATCTCAAGAATTAAAATCTGCAACACAGGCGTTTACAAAATTATTAATTCACGTAATAAAATATCTACCTGAGAAATAGATTATGAAAGATAATCCTATAACGATTGGATTTGACGACGCAAAGTTTGAGTTAAAATCATATAATAAGAAAACTCAATTAATAGGGATTGTTTGCCAAGGAACAAGGATTGTAAATGCAGTCAAAAAAGAGATCTTAATCGATGGAGACGATGCCACCGAAGCACTAGTAGAACTTGTAAACTTAAATCTAAATCATATCCAATACATTCTAACAGATACAATTACATTTGGGGGATTTAATATTGTTGATTTAGATGAGATCTATAATAGAACTAAAAAACCTATTATCGCGATAACTGAACGAGAAGTAGATCTAGAGTTAATTAAAAATACAGTAATGAATAAGTTTCCAAATAATTTCAAGGTAAAATTACAAAAAATAATTAATGCGGGAAATTTATATGAAACCAATATAAACACAGCTGGTGGAATTTCAAAGATTTACTTCCATTCCAAAGGTATTAATAAAGCGAAAGTAGAATTGTTATTAGAAAAAATTTGTATTGATTCAAAACTCCCTGAACCAGTAAGGCTCGCGCATATTATAGGAAAAATGTTCTAATTCATTGCTAATCTTCTAATTCATTGCTAATTTCGTATTCTAAGATTTGTTTCATTCTATCACGTAATTTTTTGTGTATAGCACTCATCCCATAAGTCTTAATACCTCCAAGTTTCTTCTGAACGTCTTTCGCACTCAAAGCACCTGGAATGTCTTGCTTATTTGCTATAGCGATGATTTTTGACCCTATAGAACGAGACAGTCTTTCATACATCTCTTTTGATTTAGAAATATCATCCTCCGTGGAATCAGTTACCAAAATAGCTAATCCCGCGCCTTTTAAAAAATCTTGCCACATGAATTGATACCTCTTTTGACCACCAAAATCCCAAATAGCATACTTTCCTAATTGATCTAAATATGTGGTTTCAATTTCTAACCCTACTGTGGGTGACCTCTCTTCTGATTCATCTACAGGTCTTCCTTGTAATAAAGATACTAAGGAAGATTTTCCTACACCACTATTGCCTAAGAAACAGATTTTATTTCTAATTGTGATCACAACTAATCAAACCTATATAATCTTATGTTTAATTAGAAAACGAGTAGTATACTTCAAAAAATTAAATAATATAAGGATAATACGACCAATATTATGAGAGTAATTTAGTAAAGAGGGAACAATATAACTAGAGAATATTTAAAAAATAAGTAAAACTAAAAACCGTACTAATTTTAGTATTGAATATATATTAAATAAATAGGGTTAAAAAATAAATTAATTTAAAAAATAAGAAATAAAAAAATAATTCAAAAAAACTATTTGAATTTTATTTTGCAGCTGCAGTTCCAACGTCAATTTCCTTGACTATACCGACACAACTCAAAGGTGATGAAAACGCCCTTGTAGAGTTAGAGGAAGAGTCAGATAAAGCTATTTACGAACTGAAAATTTCTGGCCATTATTTAGGGAAAAGATAAATAATTTAAACTTTAATTTTTATATGTTTATTTGAGAAAAAAGAAAAAAAATGAGTAGAGAAGAATATAAGGTTTTTGTAACCTATCGCGAAAGAAAACATAGGATTTATAGTGAAATGTTGGACTTAAGCCATTTTACTGAAAGCTATAAGATTAAAGATATTAGAGAAATTAAGGGACTAAAAGACCTAACATCCTTAAAAGAATTGGATTTAGATTATAATAAAATTAGTCAAATTTGCTGTTTAGAGAAATTAACAAACCTTCGAATATTAAATTTAAGAGCAAATTACATTAGAGAAATGATGGGATTAGATTACCTCACAAAGTTAGATTCTTTAGACCTTACTGATAATCGAATAACAGAAATTAACGGTTTAAATAATCTTTTTAATTTAAGGGAGTTACGTCTTGAGGAAAATAAAATACCAAAGATAGAGAATTTAGAATCACTCACTAATTTGAGATTGTTAAAACTTGGTCAAAATTGTATTTCAGAAATTACGGGTTTAGAGAATCTTAGCGCTCTAGAGTATTTAGATCTAAGTAATAATCAAATTACTGACATAACAGGATTAGATAACCTCATTAATCTTCAATGTATAAATTTCAGTAATAATAAAATATCTGAAATCAACGAATTAGAATATCCTCCCAGTTTGGAAAAATTAATTCTCTATGGTAATAGTATTAAAAATTTAAAAGACTTGGAACTCCAAAACCATGAAATAGAAATATATATATGAGTTTAAATTTCTTCATTATTTAATTTAGCCTTAACCTTTAAAAAAAAAGTGAAAAAAAAAATTTATTATTTTTATTTACTTACTCGGGTATATCTTTGACGATTCCAAAATATTTGAAATCTATTTGGCAACAGTTCCAGTGTCAATTTCCTTTACAATTCCGACCGCGACAGTTTTAGGATTAATTTGAGAAATTCAAAATCTAATTTTTTTTTTCTTTTTGTATTGGATAAAAAACTCACTCTATTGTTCTATATTAAATAAATAGGGTTAAAAAATAAACTAATTTAAAAAATAAGAAATAAAAAAATAATTCAAAAAAACTATTTGAAATTTATTTTTCGGCTGCAGTTCCAACGTCAATTTCCTTGACTATACCGACGCAACATGTCCTTCCCATGTCCCGTACAGCAAACCGGCCCATTTCAGGAATATCAGTATATTTTTCAATACAGAGTTTTTTAATTGGTTGTAATTCTACAATTGCAGCCTCGTTTCGCTTAATAAATTTTGGGTTATCTTCGATTACTGCGCCGGTTTTTTGGTCTAGTTTCTTAAGTAAACCAACAAATTTAGATGCAACTTGTGCGGTATGACAATGAACAACAGGGGTATAACCTTGAGCGATAGCTGTAGGATGCCATATGACGATTATTTGGCCAGTCCATTTTCCATTTGGATTAATGACAGTTGGAGGGTCTTTCGGATGTCCTAAGCAATCTCCCCGACTTGCATCTTGCATGGTAATGCCTCGGATGCTAAAACCCACATTGTCTCCAGGGATTGCCTGAGGAATTTCCTCATGATGCATCTCAATGGAACGAATCTCTCCCGTGAATCCAGTAGGCATAATAACAATTTTATCCCCTTTCTTCAATACACCAGATTCTACTCTTCCAACAGGAACTACTCCAGTACCTTTAATTGAATATGAATCTTGAATTGGGAGTCTTAATGGTTTGTCAAGAGGCTTTTCTGGAATTTCAAATTTGTCAATTGCGTCGATTAAAGTTGGGCCTTTATACCATGGCATTTTATCACATAATTCTGTTAACCCTTCTGCTTTAAGACCACTCACGGGAACAAAAGGAATCTTCTTAACTGGAAATCCAATATTTTTTAAAAGATCTGATATCGCTTCAACACATTCGTTATATCTATCTTCACTATACTCGTATACATCAGCTTTATTAATTGCTACAACTAATTGTTTTACGCCTAAAGTTTGAGCTAGGTAAGCATGTTCTCGAGTCTGGCCATTTGCAGCTATTCCAACTTCCATTTCTCCTTTTTTTCCAGAGACTACTAAGATAGCGGCATCAGCCTGACTTGCACCTGTAATCATATTCTTTACAAAATCAGCATGTCCAGGTGCATCAATGACTGTAAAGTATTTTGAATTAGTCTCAAACTTTCTAAAAGCGAGGTCGATTGTGATTCCACGTTGACGCTCTTCTTTTAATCTGTCAAAGACATAAGCATAAGACCATGATTCTCTATCATATTCTTTTGCTAGCTTTTCTAATTCCCGGGCTTCTCTATCAGAAATAGCTCCAGTTTTAATTAGCATAGCACCCATCATGGTCGATTTTATGGGATTGTCTCATAAGAGTCAATCTTTCCATGATCTATATGACCAATGATGACTAGATTTAAATGTTCTTTTGTAGTAGGAATTTTATATCACTTTTTTTTGTGTTTGAATTTTTATTAAATTAAATTACTGTAATGATATCTTATTTATATTTTTTATTGTATAAAAGCTATTTTACTAACATTTTCAACAAATTAATGGGAGTAAAAAAAATCAATTAGAGTCTCTAACTTAATAAAAACAAGTAATGGAAGGTAATGATAAAAATTGTAAATGTTGCATTTAATGACCTTAAATAAATAATGGAGTAATATATGACACTAAGATATTGCATATAACGTTTACAAAAATCAAAGAAAACAATTGAAAGAAACGATAAATCATATGAAAAAAAAATAAATGGGGTAAATATTGTCTTAGGAAAAGTGTTAAAATTTAACACTTTAATAGTGAACGAGTAGTCAACTATCTAGAATAAAAGGAGTCATCTAAAAAATTTTATGGTTGAGATTTAGATTATTAATAAGAAAAAGACTAGTTAAAATTAAACCGAGTTAATAGCTCATTGAGATCTTCTTCTGTATAAGATAGAATAACACCAATGAAAACCACAAAACCTCGTAAGGAAGGGATAGATCTCCATTCCATCAGGCAACGATTAAAAACTCATCAATTAGGAAAAGTATAAGTTCACTATAATTAATTTTTTAGAATAAATGATGTTGAATTTATATTTTTTTTCATTTTTTTAAAAAATTACGGTTTTTTATTATTCGAAAGACCTTGAATTTTTATGAGTTAATCCGATTTTTTTTATTTTCTCTATCGTTATTTTCACTATTAAGTAAATAGATTCTTTTAAGATCCTCATAAAATTTCTCATTATTCTCTTTTAATAAATGATTAGTTTCTTCCAATTCTTTCTAAAAATTAGAAATTTAGGAAAAGCAAGTTATCTGCATAATAATGATGAGCCAGGTGAACATTAAATTTTTATTTATATTTTTGTATATTGAATTAGAGTATGAAGATTCAAAATATAATTCAATTAATAAATCAAGCCACTCAAGGTATCGATAATCTAGAGAAAGGGGCAATTGGATACCAAGGTTACGGTTTTTTTTTCGATGAATCTATTTCTATATATGGGAGCTCAAGGGTTTATGGGTTAGGCACTAGCCGATTTCTCATAAATGATTGGGAAATGAATAAAATCACGGAACCAGAAGATCTATCCTTGTATGGTGATATTACCTATGACCTAAACCTTATAGGAGCATTAAAAACCTTAGTGCCCGATTTATACTTTGATACTGATGAACTTCTATTTGATATATGCATGTTTGTCAAAACTCCAGAGGGGAAGCAATTCCCTGCTACACTTTATTATGGTCCGTCTGGCTTAGCTATAGGCGGCTGGAGGTCTTACGAAGAAGAGGCAAATAATCAATTTTTTCCCTATAGATCATTTATAAATTTCTGTCCCTTTGATTTTTCTCAAAATAATTTTGAAGGATTAGCAGAGGCACTTGAGATAGCGGTTAATAAGGTGCCTATTTCTGATTTTTATGCGGTACATTTAAGGGATATTGATTATTGCCTTATGGGATTTAAAAATGGAAAAACATTTGTAATAAGTTTAGGAGAATCTTATACTGAAGAAGATATTAATAAGCTTTTAACTCGGTATAATTTTTAGACCTTGAATTTTTATAAGTTAATCCCATTTTTTTTATTTTTTATATCGTTGTTTTCACTATTAAGTAAATACATCCCTTTAAGATCCTCATAAAATTCGTACTTATTCTCTCTTAATAATTGAAAAAGTTCGTTGATTTCTTTCTGAAAATTAATGACATTGGCATCATTATCGATATATTTAATAATAACTTTTAATTCTAAGAACTTTTTAAAAACCAATTCCATATCGTTTATATCGACACGGGTTTCTCTGAAAAAGTCTAACAAGTGATGCATATAACAAGCTTTCACATAAAGATTTTCTTTACTGTATTTTTTCTCTAAATCTCTTTCGTGAAAGAATTTCAATTGTCTTAGTATTATTGGATCGTCATATTCTGGGATTTTGCGTTTATTATTATTATTATTAAGAGCCCAATCTACTCCGTAATCTATAAATCTATTTACAATATTGGCTATTAATTCCTCAATCCCGGCTTTTTTAGCCCATTTGGTATGAACGAACCAATTAGGTATTTTCAGATCACTTAATTAAAATTATATAGAGAGTATAATATTGTAAAAAATCATTAAAAAATAAATGTTAAGATAAGAAAGATAGTAAAAATAAAAAACGTTAAACATTTATATAAAATTAAAGAAATTAGAAAAAATAAAATAGATACTATTAAGAAAATAATATGGTACGCTCAAGAGAAAAGTTTCCTGAAGAGGGAGAATTTATAGTCGGAAAAGTTGTGGACATTTATCAACAATATGTTTATGTAGACTTGATTGACTACGATGGACTTGAGCCTGAGAAAGCCGCAAGAGGTATGATTCATGTGAGTGAAATTTCAAGCAGGTGGATTAAGAACATGCGAAACTTTGTAAGAGTCGGGCAGAGAATTGTTTTAAGAGTAATAAGAGTGGATCCTTTCAAAGGACATATCGATCTTTCATTAAGGAAGGTAAATTCTGCTCAAAAAGAAAATCGAATGAAGGAGTGGAAATATGCCTTAAAGTACGAGAACTTATTGCAATTTTTAGCTGATGCTACAGATTTAACTCTTGATGATGCCTATGAGAAAATTGGGTTTCCAGTATTTGATAATTTTTTATTATACCAAGAAACAATAGAAGAACTTAAAGAAAATGGTAAGGATTTGCTTAAAAATATTGAGTCCGTTTCAGAAGAGGTAAAAAATAAATTTTTAGATATAGTGAATGAAAATGTTAACATTTCTACGGTTGAAATTATTGGTAAAATTAGACTTACTTTCAATGCAGAAAATGGGATAGAACTCATTAAGAAATCTTTATTAGATACCCAAAAAATTATCGAAAATCCTAAAGAAACAAGAAATTTAAATATAAATTATATTGGTGCTCCTTATTATCGTTTGGAAATAGTCTCAAAGGATTATTTGGATGCCGAAAGCATACTTTCAGAGACTTTAGATGTTATAGAAACACACGTTCAAGAAAATAATGGCGAATTTGAATTCATTAGAGATTGATATTCTAAAATTATAAGAGTTTTTAATAAAATGACTAAACATCTTCAAAAATGTAAAAATTGTAATGAGTATGGATTAGCTAATTCTGAATCTAAATGTAGATATTGCGGTGGTCAGTTGATTAGTCCAAAGCCTCCCAAATTCTCTTTAATCGACAAATATGGTAAATACCGTTTACAGTATTTTAAGGAAAATTTTAATACTGAAAATGAAAACACAGAGAAATAATAGTTTTTTAAAGCTCAATATTTTGAGCGAATTTCTCAAATATTAGTATTTTAGCATTTTCATAAGGTAAAAATGCGATATTCTCTTTTTCAAAAGGTCCGTAATTAAGAAGATCAATACCAACTAAAGCAGGTGTTTTCTTTAAGATTTTAACCAATATGTAATTGAATTGATTAGTTTTTTCTTTAGCTATATATTCTGAAATTAAATCAGAAGTTTCTTGATTAATATCAAGCGCCTCAACTTGAGCTTCTTTTATTATTTTATCTTCAATTTTAGGGGATTGATCATAAATAAAACTTGCTTTTACTTTTTTAAAACCTTTAATAGCACTTATTAAATTTTGATAAAATAATCTTTCTGGTTCTATGAGATTATTTATTTCAATTTCCTGTAAAGCTAAGGCCGAATTTAATATTTTTATTTCCCTTATTTTCATAAAATCCTTAAAAAGAAATTCAAGATTTTCTTTATATGATTCAATAATCTCAGCCTTAATTTTATCTTCTTCATTTAATGTGAGATTGCTTAAAAAACTACTATTGCTTTTATATTTGCTATACAAATCTTCAGACAACTTAGTTAAATCTTCATTCTCAAATTCTTGAAGCCAGTGCTGATATAATAATTCATAATCCATTTTTAAATCCATAATTACTCTACAAATCTAAAATATAATATTATTGATGTTCTAAAGAATATATTATTAACCTATATTGTCTTTGCTACTCCCTTACATAAGAACAAGACGGCAATATGATGAGGTACTTCAATCCTATCTCCCTGAATGTAGGGGCCAAATTTATCCCCTTTTATGCTAATTAAAGGTACTTTTTTTTCAATAATCTCCAACTTCTGAGTATTCTTACTTTCAAATACTATAGGATCTAAAAAGTCATTGCTCTGATTTAACGGATTAAAAGTGTCAAGTTCCTTCAATGTTAATTCTTGCACCTTAAATCCTGTTTTACCATGTAAGGTACCAGGATAACGAATAAGTCTATGAATATCAACAGAAACAGGTTGATCTATTTCAGCACCTATTTCTTCAACTATTCCACCTAAAAGATTTTTCCAGGTTGTTAATGTAAAATTTGGAATTATCCATAATGTCCGCTTATTTTTAGAAATAGTTTCTAAAAAATCATCTTTAGATTGAATAAAACTTTTTATAATATTTTTATTTAATCCAAATTTAATTAGTAGATGCTCTATTTCCAAGGAATTATAAGTTTTTAATATATCTTCAAGTTTTAATATTATTTTTTGGGACCAACCCACGTTTTCTTTTAAAAATCCATAAATATTTTGACTATATTGCCTTAAACCTAATATCTCAAGAGAGAGGTTATGTCCCGTAAAGTAGTCTACAAGTTCTCTTCTACTTTCACTAGATAATTTTCTTATTCTATCATCTTCAATTTTAAGATGATATCCACGATGACCTGAAAAGGCAATAATGAAATTCGATTCGTCATATCCAAAATCAGGGATTAAAAAATTGTATATTAACTTTATTATTTCTCCTTTCGCAATATTTAGACATTTTTCGCATATCCACGCAATATGTTTAAATTTCAACGCCTTACATTTAGGACATTTTTTAGGAGGTAGTCCTTTACCTTCCTTTCCACATTCTTTACAAAACCAGAGATCGTGATCAACTTTGCATGGAGTATCGAAATGATCAACATCAATATCAATAATAAAATCACATCCCAAGTACCCTTTACTACTCATATTTGAGTTGTCTGGTTGCGAATATAAACTACCACTTGAATAAACATGACGTGGTGCATTCTTGATTAGATATTGTAAAAATTCATCTGAATTTTCGAATCCTATATGCCGTATCATAATTGGTTTTTCCCAGGGGATAAATCCAAATTCTCTTTTGTCATGAAGGTGAACAATTGGAATTTTAGATTTCTGTTCATTATAATACGCTTGAAACAAACGCTTTAGGTATACAGTTTCACTCATCTTACTTCTTAGGGGAATTACCCGTCCTTGATCTTTTAGAATTTTGATATTGATTAAATTTTACATAAAATAATGGATGCGTAATATACTTTTGTTCATTTAACTTTCTTGAAAGAAAACCTTCCAAACATAACTTATCTTTAAACTTTTTAGCCATACATAAATTAAAGGATTTTAGTGTTGAGCATTTATAGGGGGTATACTTTTTTTTCTTTGCATAATTTACTTGGTATGCAGTTTTCTCTCTATTAAAATCAGGCATGGAGGAAAACAAATTTATAATAGTATCAACTTGATAATTAACTGCGATTAGAAACCAAACGATAAATAATCTCTCATTATGAATTAAGTTCTGTCCTTCCTCTATTTTTGAAAGAATTTCTTTTATACATGGAGGTAAATAAGTTGATATATCTGAACCGTATGTTGATTTAAAATCAATTGAATATTCGAAATCTTCTTTTTTTAGCTCCCAATTGGCTAATATTCTTTCATGTAACTCATTAAATTCTTTAATTTTCAATAATTTCTTTTTGAGAGCTTCTATTGAAGATTTATCATCTCCATCTTTAAGAAAAAATTTCTCACGTACAAATTCCTGTAATAATCGAGATAGACTTCTCTTTTTGATAAAAACATATCCATCTCTAAGAGGATTATTTACTAACTTTCTAAATTCATCCCTTAAATTTACACTTAATCTCAAGTAATCAGTATAATAAATTCTAAATTTTGAAGTTAATTCTTCCTGTTGGTCTTTAATAATAATAGTTCCATATTTTATAGAATCTTTATAATGGAGGATATCTAACTTTAGATCTTTGCATATATCATTAAGATAAGCGTTATCTTCTTTAATTAACTCGCTATAAGTGACCTTTGAATATAAATTGGCCATTCTATTTGATATGGATTTATCGTCTAATACATATAGTAGTATTTTTATGATGAGGTAGACATGAATGTTTATCTCATCAATCTTATAATCGTCAATCTGTTCTAAATTATTAAATGAGGCTTTAAAAAAAGCGAGAATTCTTTCCTGAATTTCTATTGGATTGTTAGAAAATATGTCTGAAATAAATTCATTTGGGTTTTTTGAGGCTATATCTGGGTAAAGATTTTCTAAAGAAGGCAGCCAAGGATAGTGTTGAACTAATTCATGACGAATACTCAAGGCTTCTAAATCCTCCTTTGTGAAAATTAAGGTATTTACCTCTAAAATTGATGTTTCAAGTATTAATAAACTTAGAGCGTATAGATTTAATAAATAATATCAGGTAAAACGTTTTTGGATGAATTTTTAAAAATCATCCATATCGTCGTCATCTTCCTCATCAAATTCAGCTTCTTCCACTCGAGGGGCAAGAAAATAAAATAATTCGCCTCCTTCAAGGAGATTAAACATCATTTTCAGTGGATGGTCTGTTTTCAACGAGATCTCCAATTTTTCGGTAATTGAAGCTATTTTTAATATAGCTTTCAAGAAGGTTAATGAATAAGCTCCAGAACATGTTTCAGCAATATTACTTTCAATTAATTCTTCAAGTCCCAATTCATAATTCATTTCCCCTATTTGTCCTGTATAACTAAAAATTAATCCTTGAGCCTCTGTTGCTTTCATATTCAAAATATCGGAATAGATTTCCGCATCTTTAATAGCTTCTACCAGGAAATTTGCATCTATTACCCATTTTGAAGGATATTCTATTTTCAATAAGTTTTCCATTGGAATTTCTTCAAGATCTATATCTAGTAATGCGAGACTAAATGTTCTAATACGAGAAGTCCCCTCCCGATTCATCTTAATTTTTATTTTTTGATCTTTCTCATTAAAATCAATTTCTACAGCGTCACCGACAGCACTCCTTTTCAATATTTTATCCAAGTCATCTAGGTTTAATCCAACTTTAGATTCTTTACTACATTTAAAATCATCGAAATTTTCCTTTTTTACAGAAAGTTTTAACAAACATATCCGAGAAGGATCCATTGCTGAGATAGTAAATTCTGATGGAGTCACTTTGAATTCAGTCTCATCAATAATACTTGAAAGTGTTTCGACAATTCCCTTTAAAATCCGACTATTTTCTAATTTTAGTGTAAAACTCATAATTTATACCATCTTATTCAAAAACTAATTTTAAATAATTTTCTTGATAATATATTATAGTTTTTTTGCCTTCATTTTTTAAATTTGGTATTAGTGTTTTAATAAATTCTATTTTTCCATCTTATAATATTTATATATAGTCATCTAAAATTTTCAAATTTATTCAGACTATTAATAGCTTCTCAATTTCAGTAAAAGATGAAATAATTTTATTATTATTAGAAATCGTATTTATTTAAAGGAAAAAAAAATTTAGAATTAAAAACTCAAAATAACCGTTTTCTGCTGAAAAAATTAAGTATTAGTTCATAGATTAATTATTTATACTAACTTTGATTTCTCAAAATTATCATTAATGAAAAATAAGATTTTATGGTGTAATTATAAATGGAAAATCAATTTGCAAAGCAGAGAATTATCAAAGATATAAAAAACGATGACCTTGGAATTCAAATTACAGGTTATGTCAAGGATATAGTAAATTATAACTCTTTTATCTTAGATGATAAAACGGGAGAAATCAAGATAAATTTCAAAGAATCTGAATTTGACATTAACAATGATGATTTAGTTAATGTTATTGGAACTTTAACTATTAATATGGAAGGTGGAAAAACAATTGAAGCAGATATAATTCAAGATATGACAAATTTGAATTTCAAATACTATCAAAAGTTATATGAACTTAAATTAGAACTTGAAAAAGAGTAAAAAGTATGGTAGAATTTTGTCCTGAATGTTCAAGTCTCTTGAGAAAGCAGATAAATAGCGGTATCTTTAATCTAGTTTGCCGTTGTGGATATCAACAAGAGACTCAAAAGAATGAGAGTGAAATTAATAAGAATGTCCAAAAGAAGAGAAAATCTCTTGAAGATAATCTAATCGTGGTATCTGAAGAAGATAAAATAACTGTAAACCCAAAGGTTAGTAGAATATGTCCTAAGTGTAGCCATAAGGAAGCTGAAGCATGGCAAGAGCAAACTCGATCCGCAGATGAACCCAGTACTAGCTTCTTTAGATGTTTAAAGTGTCGATTTACTTGGCGTGAATATTGAATTTGCCAAAAAAATCATATTTTTTTTGTAAAAAAAAAATTGCATTTTCATAATATTAGTATATATGCGTTTTTTCGTGAAAGAACAGTTTCACGAATAAATTAAATAGGATTTATATCTCTTTTTTAAGAAAATATAATTAGAAGGCTAAGAATTAATAAAATCAGTAAGAGTTCAAGAAAGAACTTCTAAAATCTTTGTAAGAATTCTAGCTTTACCACCCGTACTCTGCAGCAATGTTTTTCCGCATACTAAACATAGAACATCAGTTGCAGCACACCCAAATATTATTTGTTGATTTCCACAATTTAAACATTTCACACGCAGAAATCTGCTTTTAGGGTAAGGAATGAGTTGTTTCGTTTTTGTCTGTTTTCTCATAAGTAATTTACCATATTTTTTTATGAAGTTTCTTGTAATTCAAGTCTTTTTACGCGATACGACTTTGCATATTGTTTCTTACCACATACAGGACATTCAAGTAAAGGTGTGGTTTTTTTGTTAATTTTCGCGTTTTTATGAAATATTTCTTTAGGAAAAGAACCGTAACCTTTTTTCTTTCTCTCCAATCTCCTTCTCCCTTGGTTCATCTTTCTTTCTTTCCCTTTTTTGTATGTGGACACATTATGGCGAGTATGTGTTCTACAAGTCGACCAGTATCTATTTAATATTCTGGGGTATTTCAAATTTCAAAGACCTTTCTTTTCTAAATTAAAATAAATAGTTAATTATAAATTTTAAATTTTATGAGTTTTGTAAGTTTTTAATTTAAAACAGTTAACAAGAAACAATTAAAAAAATGTTATAGAGTTATTTGGAATTTGTATCTTGTAAGAAAGTTCTTTTTTACATTTTTATTTTTTAATTCTTAATGTTGTTAGACCGATGATATACTATTATTATTTCTAATTTTTTGGCGAGGTCGCATTTATATATAAACAAAAATATAAAAATTGTGAAAATTAATTTTTTATTTTCACGAAAAATGATATATAAAAAAAAAAACTCGCGTTTAGGATGTTTTGTCGATCTCGAAGAGAGAAATTTGGATTTAACCTCAGATCAATTTAAATATTGTTCAGAAATCGATGTATTTGTTTCAAATAAACAAACTGAATTTGATGCACTTCCCATTAACAATGGATCAGAAATGTATCATACAGAGAAGATTGATCGCCCTTTTTCCCCTACTATTTCAAATATCGGCAAATTATCCAATAAACTTAGACAACGAGCAGTTTTTATAGGTCGTCAAATGCATTTTCTCGCAAAGGGAAATGAAAAAGGCAAGAATCTCGATTTAGCTCAACAGTTTCCTAAATTAGCTCAGAAGATTCTTAAGTTCATGGAAGGTAGATTAACACCCGAATTATATAATGAATTATGTTTGAAGTTTAGTGACTATTCTCGTGAAGTCTCATCAAAACTCTATAAAAAACTGATTTGTTTTGAATATTATGAAAGTTTATATGAGTTTTTAAAGGCTGAGCAAGTTTATTTAGATTTGAGTAATATATACAGTCCATTACCCCAACAAGTTTTACGATATGTTGCGGAGATGTGGAAAAGTTATTATGAGTCCTTGAGTTCTTGGTATGATGATCCGTCTAAATTTAACGGAAAGCCTAGAATTCCTAATTACAACAAGAAATCAGAAGAGTTCAAATTTGGGATTCCTAGTCAATATATAGCTTCAGAGAGATACGCTAAAAAAATCGTTGAACATTATTATAATACCCTTCGAACTAATTTTATAACAAATAAAAAAGGAAAAATAATTCGCTCTTATAATACAGCAGAACTAAATCTTCCACCTAAGTTTATTAAGAATTTTAATGTAACAGGAGAGAATTTTCCCCCCATTCGTACTCGAATTGATATTGAAAAAATAAAAGAAATTCGGTTTATTCCTAAAATGTTTTATTATACCATTGAAATCGTGTATGCAAAACAATTTGAAATAAATAGCACATTAGATCGTGATAAGGTTCTTATGACTGACATTGGAGTTAATATTACAACAGCCTTAACTACTAATTTTGGAACTACACCTATTCTCATAAATGGAAGAGATAATGTAAAGGCTTTCAATCAATGGATGAATAAAATGGTTGCTCGTTTGCGAAGTAAGGAAACACAAGAAATAGTTTTTCAAAAGAATCACTATTGCCCCGAGTCAGTTGAAATAAAGCGAATCAGAAGAAAATGGGTAGACTTTATAAATACTCATTTCCATAAATTATCTCGTTTTATAATTGATTATTGCCAACATTATAAAATTGGTCGAATTGCTATCGGATATAATACTGGTTGGAAACAGCATTCCAATATAGGAAAAAGAAATAATCAAAATTTTGTCTTTATTCCATTCATAAAGTTAATTAATATGATTGAGTATAAAGCGAGAATAGTCGGAATTGAAGTTACACTATCCAATGAAAGCCATACCTCTAAATGTTCAGCACTTGATTTTGAATCTGTAGAGCATCATAAAGAATACTTAGGAACAAGGGGGGTTCTAATTAAAGGTAGAAGTTCTAAAAGAGATATTGCTAAAGGAAAACCAAAATATAACTATTATAAAGCTAGGGGTTTATTTCGATCTAAAAATGGAACTCTTATTCATTCTGATGTAAATGCGTCATTTAATATTGGTCGTGTTACTTATCCAGATTTATGTAATGAACACATTCTATCAGTTAAAAATATGATAATACCCCCCATTAGTCTAGAAGTTTAAAAAAGTTAAGTAGCCAATCCTACGGGTGCGGTAAGTTATGGATGTACACCATTTCAAAGGTATGAGTTCTATTTTCTTAATTTCTTTTTTATGGTAATTTTTTATTAAGGATGGGTTAATCCAAAATAATTTAAATCATATTGACATAATTTTAATAAAAATTATTTGGAAGAACTTATGTTTAAAGAGAAATTTAAGGAAGGAATAATTAGTGCTAAACAATTCAATAGAGAAGATATTGAGTATTTGCTAAAAAAAGGTAGAGAAATGCGGGGAATTAGAAATTCGAACATCCTCAACGGTAAGATTTTAGCTACCTTATTTTTTGAGCCATCTACTCGTACTCGTCTAAGTTTTGAATCTGCAATGTATCGATTAGGAGGGAATGTGATTGGATTTCATTCAGGGGAGGTTTCATCCATTAAAAAG
>SDBT01006188.1_pt1 | contig 19934 bp, 11 predicted proteins | sample 2277101 | NCBI WGS metagenome assembly SDBT01 (sample SAMN10404973, study PRJNA504765) | marine sediment metagenome | isolation source: marine sediment core GS10_PC15, 103 cmbsf | place: Arctic Ocean: Southern Knipovich Ridge | collected 2010 | reverse complement strand
ATCTTCGAGGTATCCCACGCCCTGACCGGACTCCTCCCCGGGCTTGATGATCTTGATGCTCATGCTCTCTCCCGGGAGGACGACCGGTTTGAGCGCGTTGGCGAGATCGTTGATGTTGATAACCTCCACCCCGCGAAGCCTCGCGATCTTGTTAAGATTGTAATCATTGGTGACGACCTTCCCGTCGAGGTGCTGGCCCATGGCGACGAGTTTCCCGTCGACTTCCGGGATACTCTCGATTGCGGGCGTATGGACGTCGGCGATTTGAAGGTCGATTTTCTTGTTCTCACGCAGGCGGTTGAGGATATCGAGGCCCCTGCGGCCCCTGTTGCGTTTAAGCTTATCGTTCGAATCAGCGATGGTATGTAATTCGCCCAGAACAAACCGTGGGACGATCATCTGCGATTCAATGATTCCCGTATCGGCTATGTCCACGATCCGCCCGTCGATAATCACCGAGGTGTCCAGCAGAAGCGGCTTGGCGCCCTTGGTTTGCTTGGCGAACTCCACGTAAGGTATGACGAAGCGGAAGTCGTCTTTCGTCTGCAGGACGAACGACACACATAAAAACACGGATGAGGCCCCCAGAAGCACCTTGAGAAGGTCCAGGATGGGCGTCTGCGCGGCCGCAGGGGCCGCAAGTGACGGTGGGACTGCTTGCGGATAAGCCTGGTGGTCGATCGGCTGGGTTGTGATTACCACCGGCGGTGCTGATGGGAGGGGGCTGGTGGCGATGGTTTCCGTTTCCGCCGACGGTACCGCAAAGACGTTTCCGACCAGATCCACAATGAGCGAGAGCACGTACGCGATGACCAACCCCGCGACCAATCCGAAAAAAAGCCCGCTCAGGACCTGCAGGTGCTTGCGGCGCCAGAACATGTCCACCATCACCAACGCGAACGCCGACAACGCCGGAATGAGTATGTACAAGCTCACATACGTCGGACCCTGCAGGTAGACCGCGCTACGGAACGCGAATGATGTGGTGAATGCGAGCACGACAACGAGATAGATCGCACGTACGATGTGGATGATCATGGCGTTGCCTTTCCAGTATGAAATGAGCGAAAGGGATAACGGGTTGAATATATCATTCGCAAGGTAGGGAGGGAAGTCTCTTTCTTCGCAAGGTCACGGGCAGAGCTGTCGATAACCGCAGCGCTCGCAGAATTGCGAGCGGCTTCGGGCGAATCGTCTCGATCGGCGCGAAGTGATAAGCTGCTCCGCGAGATCGCCCGCGCGCTCGCACGATCCTGCGAGGGTCTCGGGATCGATCTTGAAGTTGAACGTCGCACCGCTGCGCAGGAAATACAAGACCGCGCTGTTCGGCGGCGCGGCGAGGTGGCGCTGGACTGCCGCGGCGTAAAGAAGCATCTGCAATTCGTATCTCTGCGCGTGAGCGTCCAGTTTGCTTTGGTCCACTCGGTCGGACTTGTAATCCACGATTCGCCAATCGCCCTTGACGTTCTGATAGAGCAGGTCGATGCGGCCGCGAAGCGTCGCCGAACCCGCCCTGAGCACGAAATCGAGCTCGCGATGTATCTGCGGGGCTTCTGACAGCTCCGCGAAAAGCCTATGTGCGCGAAACCTGTCCAGCATCCCCTCGAACTCTCTTGCGAGCAGGTCAACGTGAGGGGATTCTTCCAGATTCATCTCGCGTGCGGTGCGGCGGACGAGCACCTCCGCAGGTTGCGGATTCACCGGATCAAGAAGCTCCATGCATCGGTGGTAGAAAGTCCCCGCCGTCGCCGGGTCGAGGGTTGTGCGATCCTCCGCACTCGGTCCATGCGCACCTTCGAAGGTGGTGGGGACCTTCAACTCGTATCCCCAGCGATAAAGCATCGGGCATTGCTCGAATTCGCTAAGTGCGGTGACGGACAGTTCGGCGCGTCCGTGCGATACGGGCAGTGGGCCCAACAGCCTCGCCGGTGCGGCGCGACACACCGATGCGATGATCTTTCCCGCGAGCTCGCGAGGATCGGCGGACTCACTCAGGGCTCGTCCGGGGGGTGAGTTGCTTCGCCTGCGATGTCTCACCGGTGATACGATGATCTTTCGCACGGCGGCGCGGTATCGGCCATCGCCGTAGGGTAGCGCGTCGGCTCCGGAATCGATTACCTTGGTGAATCCGAGCACTTGGTCCATCTTCCTCAGGTATCCTCCTGGTTCCTTGAGTTGCCCATCTTTACCTCGCCAATTGGCCCCGACGAAGATGAGGTGATCCCTGTGACGCGTCGCGGCGACGTAAAACTTGCGTATGTCCTCTCTTTGGCGGTCGGCGTTTTCGCGCATCGTTGCGATGCGGTGGGACAGCGCTGTCTCCGCGCTCGAATCGTTTGCCTCTCCGTCTGCTTTGAGCTTGTAGGTTAACCCCCAGTCCGCCCTGTTCAGTATCGCCGCCTGCACGCGGGGCAGTGAGAAGTTGAGGTCCGGAATGAGCACCACCGGAAACTCCAGACCCTTGGCCTTGTGGATCGTTACCAGGCGGACGACGTTCTCGTGTTCTCCTGCGGCGGGGGCCTGTTCGTAGCGCGATTCGGAAAGCAACTGTTCGCGCACTTGAGCAATGAACTGCCCGAGATTTGCTCCATCTGGCGAAGCCTCCCGCGCAAGGGCGACCAATTGGCGGACGTTGCCCACGACCCGCCCGGAGCGGGACTGCGAAAGCAGCACCGCTTCGTAGGCGGTCTCATCAAGGAGTTCTTCGAGGAGCGAGTCGATTGAGACCGCGTCCTTTCGCTTCCTCAGATCATCGAGCAGTTCCACCGCGAACCGCAGGGCTTCCGATTGATCTTCCGAAAGTCCCGCGATTGCGATCCGCGGGCCTTCACCGGAAACGCCGACTGCTTTGACAAGCGCGGGGAAATAGGGCGGGTCCAGCGCCTCACAGATGTGCATCAGTGCGTTGTCGTCCAGTCCGAACAAGCTGCTCCGCAGGGTTCCGAACAGGGCGATGTCGTCGAAGCAGTTGTCGATCGCCCCCAGTGCGTTGAGGAGATTCAACACCTCCTGCTGCTGGAAGAAGCCCATCCCGGCGACGATGCAGTACGGGATCTCGCGGGCGGTAAGCTGGCGCTCGTACTCGTGCGCTATGGTCATGCGGGCGAAGAGGACGGCGATGTCGCGATATTCCACCGCGCGAAAGTCGCTTACCTGCTCATCCCAGACAAGCGGCTCTGCGTTGTCGACCATCTCGCCGATGCGCTTGGCGAGGGCGGCCGCCTGAACCTGCGTTGCCTGTTCGGTGCTTTCGATTGGGGCGTCGCGGTGAGGTTCGCCCAGTATGATCTCGACGCTTGGTTTGGTCGGGACCTGCGAACGGTGCGCGCGGATCGGTTCGTAATCGGTGCCCATCAACTGCGAGAAAAGGTCGTTGACGAACTCTATCCCGCCCGGGTGCGTGCGGAACGATTCGTCGAGATGTTCGGCATGGCGTGGTCCGAGGCGCGCGCAGAGGTCCTGAAAGACCTCCACCTGGGCCCCGCGGAAGCGGTAAATGCTCTGTTTGGCGTCACCGACGACGAACAGCCTTCCCTCCTCGGAAGTATGCTCTCCGGAGTTTTGGAAGACGATCAGCTCCAGAAGCTTCATCTGAAAGGCGTCCGTGTCCTGGGCTTCGTCCAGGAGCAACTGATCGATCGACTCGCTCAGATGTTTGCGCGCGATCGGGTCTTGCGAAAGAAACCTGTAAGCGGCGTCGAGCAGGTCGGTGAAGTCGAGCAGCCCGCGGCGGCGCTTCTCGGTGGAGTAGATGGTCGCGGCCTCGTTGGACAGGTAAGTAAGCACCCTAAGAACCTCCGCAGCCTGGGCGTCCAGCGGGCCCAGTTCCTCGGTGCAGAGCGCAAGATCGGCGGTTCGGGCGACGAGTTCGTTGATGCGGGAGCGAATCTCCTTGAGTTGCTCCGGAGAGCCCCAATTCTTTGCTGATCCTATCCGTCCGGGTTTGGGACGCAGCTTTTCTAGCAATTGCGGTGTACAGTTCTCCGGTCGCGCGATGACCTGGTGAAGGATTTCGCACTGCTCCTGGCGGTGCAGTGCGAGCTTGTCGCTGGGATCGGGGCAGGGGGCTGACTCGATTCGCTCCAATTCCCGGATGAATTCGGGATCCTCCGCGAGCGCCCTTCCCGCCTTCGACTTCTCCGCTGCGAGCAGCTCCGCCCACCGCTGAAGCGTCTTTTGCGGGTCATCGTACTCGGACAGTTCCCACCCGGTCCGCATATCGAGAAGCCTCCGCACCTCCTCAACGCACCGATCGTATCCCAGCAGCGTGAGGACCTCGCAGACTCCCTCCTCGGGAGTTTCGACCGCGCGGAGGATCGCCTGCTCGGTGGCCTCTCTGATCATCTGCTTAGTTACGACCTCGTCGGAGCAGATGGAGAACTCCGGGTCGATCCCTGCCTCGATCGCGTGCGTGCGGAGCAGCGACGCGCAGAACCCGTGAATCGTCGATATGCGGGCGTCGGGGAGTTCCTGGACCCAGCCCAGCAGCCGCTTGCGGTCCGCTCCGCTGGAGCGGGCTGCGAAGTCCCGGAGCATTCTCCTGACGCGCTGGGACATCTCGATCGCCGCCTTCTCCGTAAACGTCAACGCGACGAAACGCGAGAGCGGGTTTTCAATGTCCTCGCACCGCAGCAGCAGCTCGGTGAAGCGTCTTGCGAGGACGGTCGTCTTTCCACAGCCCGCCCCGCTCAGAAGCGCGAGGTTCTCGGTGAGGCGATCGACAGCGGCTGACTGCTGCGTCTTCGTCAACTTCAGCGGCGCGCTCACGTTCGTCCCTCCTCGGTTTTGCTGCGAGGGGTCTTGATTCGCGCGCGGGCGGGAGAATAGTGGCAAATCCGGCGGAAGGGGCAGTACCCGGGGCAGTCGTGTTCCGGAAGGGCGTCGAAGCGCCCCGCTCGCATTTGCTCAACGAATTCGCCGATCCTTGAGAGGGCGTCGCGGCGGCGCTGCTCGAAGGGGCGTTTCTCGCGGCGGGGCGGTTTCATGAGAGAAAAATGCAGTTCCTCGTTGCGCTCAACCTGGTGGAAGACTCCTCCGAGCGCCTTCTGATCGGTGATTTGCTCGATCGCCTCGGTGTAGATCGCGAGTTGGAGATTGCGCCCGGCGTTGATGTCCGCGTGTGTCGGGATTCGGCCCGTCTTGTAATCGATGACCAACAGACCCGCATCATCCCCGGAGTTGACGCGGTCCGCGCGGTCGATCTTCCCGCGGACGCGGACCGCACCGGCGGGCGTTTGGAGCTCCACGGGTTCGCAGCGGCTTGCGGGGTCCACCTTGCCCGCTTCGGCCTCGTCGAGTCCGAAGGCGAGCTCGAAATACAGATGCTCGCTGTTACTCACCCCGCTGCGCTGCGACAGGAGGTACTCGCGAAGCTGTCGATGAATCCTTTCTTTCTGCACCTCCCAGAGAGCGGAGTATCCTGGACGGCGCGTGCGAAACCTGGCCGATTCGGTTTCGATGGCGGCGCGCAGTGCGGCGAGCAGACGATCCTGATCGACGTTTGCGAGCTTGAACGCGCCCTCGCTTTCCTGGTGCAGGTTCGACATCAGGCTAAACAGGACGCGGTGTACGAAGAGCCCTCGCTGGATGGGTTCGAGGCAGCGCCCGGGTTCGCGCAGCTCATCGAGCTTCAGGATGTATCCCGCGAAGAAGCTCCACGGGCACTGACCGTAGGTATTGAGCTGGGTCGCCGAGAAAATCGTCTCACCGCCGAAGCGACCGCGCAGGTGATCGAGCAGGGCGGGGTCGGTTATTAGTCCGTCGAAACTATCGCACGCCCCGGGTGCATAGCGCCTGAACCGCGTGAATATCCCCCTCGCAGAGCGAGGGATCTTTTCTGGTGCGTTCTTCACCGCCCACGCAAGCGATGCTGAATGATCCACCGACTCTGGATCGAAGAATCCGGTGAGGGCGGAGTTGAAGGCGTCTCGCGAGGTGGCGATCTCGTCTGGAGGGGGGACGAATTTGCCCACCCCGATCCGCTCCAGAAGGTCATTTTGGTCGGCTGCCTCGATACCACCAAACGGTTCGAGGATTGACAGGAGGAACGCACTCGGTGCCCCCCGGGCCCCGGAGTTGTCGCCTTCGACGAAGCTGACCGTGAGCGATTCGTTCGTGCGAGAGATCGCAAGGTAGAGCAGGAGCATCTCGCGTGCGGTCAGGTCGCCTCGCGCGTCCAGCTCGATTCCGCCCGAGCGCCACCGGCGGCGATCCGATTCGCTTATCAGGGAGGACTCAACATATCGCCGGGGGAAAACCCCCTCGCTGAGGCCCACCAGAAAGACGTGATCGCAGCGGACCGCGCGGGCGTCGAGGACGTCGCAGACGTCAACGAGCGATTCTCCCGCTCCTGAAGGACACTTAATCGCCCCAAGAGCCTCGCGGAAATGCCTGAGGCTGCAATTGGTCGCTACCGGGTCCGCGAGCAGCGCCTCAAGTTGGCTTAGCGCGCGGAGGTCACGGGCGATCAATTCATCCTCACCGGTAAGAAGCACCGATTCGCGAAGTTCGAGCGCGTCGATGAGCTTGAGCAGTCCTTGTGCATCAGTGGCGCTTCCCGCGAGGTCGAAGAGCCTTTGGAGCATCTCGGACCCCGCGGTGAGGACATCAGCGCTTGGGCGCAGGGGACCGACGTCGAACTCCTCTTCGCCCGCGTCGGTGGGGCCGGACGCACGCCTCACCAGCCGCTTTCCCGCCTGTTCGTACGCCTCCCGCCCCGAAAGTACGTTGCCCTCGCGAATGAGCATCTGTGCGGCGTCGAGTTCCGCCCGGCCGTAAGGCCCCAGCGCCTGAGGGCGGAAGTAACTGCTGTTGATCACGCCCAGGACGTCGCGAAATGCGAACTCCGGAGCGATTTGAGCTGCGTCGAATACGAACCGGACGATCGGAATCTCGCTCGCCGGCTGCGGACCCGGCACCAGCGGGATGTCGTGCTCGGTGAATATGCGCTCGATGGCCGGGCGGTACATCTCCATCGACCGCGCGAGGACGGCGATGCGGGGGGTCGAGGTATCTTCGACGAGAATCCGCTTGATTCTTCGGGCGACGGTAGCGATCTCCGCTTCCGCACTGCAAGCAGCGATGACGGACAGGCCTGCGGGGGAGGTTGAACTCGCCGCGTCGAAATCGAGATCGAGATCGAAGACGCGATCCCACACATCTCGCAACCGCGATTCAAGCGGACTCGCCTCGATCTCTTCGAGGTCTTCTCCGAAAGCGTCGCGAATCCGCCTCAGTGTCCGGTCCGACCACCGCCACAACCGCTCTCGGGAGTCCTGTGCGTAAGGAAGCGTAATCACCACGCGCTGGAGGGACCGTGAAAGTAAGCGCAGTATCTCCAATTGCGTGGGCGTGAAATCCGTGAATCCGTCGACGGTAAGCACCTCGACGCCTTCGAGCCCGCCCGGAGGCGCCGAATCGTTGGAGCTTTGGGCGAGGATCTCGCGCGCAGCCCACATGAGCCCTTCGACGTCGTAGGTCTCCGAATCCGTCAACGCGCTCTGATAGCGCTGATAGACCTTCAAGAGGTCGCGGGATTTCGGTCCTGAGCGGACAACGGTGCGGGCGAGGGCTTCGGGATCGACGGCGGCCCGCTTGAGTTCGGCGATCGACTTATCGAGCGAGACGATCAGCCCCGGCGTATCCGCGACGATCCCGAACGCCTGGAATTGCCGCCCCGCCGAGAGTTCATCGACTATTCTTCGCCGCTGCAGTCGCCTCTGGAACGCGGTGGGCGTTCGCTGGCCGGACCCGGCGGCGGCGAGGATGCGGGCAGCGAGGGCACCGAAGGTCTCCACGCGCGGCGAGATCAGTACACCGGAGGGCGAGGTGGAGAGCAATTGGCGGGTCGCGAAGGCGGCTGCCGATGAGTTCGGAACCACCACCCCGCAGCGCGGGACAGAGTCCGCGGAGGTCGACCTTCGATACATCTCCAATATCGCGGTGGTCTTCCCTGAGGCGACCGGGCCCCGGACGATCACGACCTTTCGCGAAGAATCGAGAATCCGTTCCAAAAGCCGATTGTCATTATCCGCGCGATCCATCGGTCCATCATTGTGACATCGCACTCCGGAGATGACAACGCCTGACGCTGGGGCGAAACGCCCAGGTTAAGCTTCCCCGCGCGCCCTTGGGACTGGACGGGCGGTGGAACTACCCCGTAAGATCGTGCGCGTCTTATCTATGTCAGGATGCACATTCTTCGCTTGCGGTGGGGTGCGGGAGAGATGGATGCTGCAATCGCAATCTGTTGAGACGATCCGCTCTCTGACGGAGCGTTTCGAGCAGGCGAAGGTGCATCGAGCGATGCGCGTCGCGAGATACGACGCAGGGACGCGTCTGGTTTACGACGTCACGGCGGTCGCCCCCTCGCGAAAGGCGACGGTAACGCTTACGATCGAGAAGTTCGTCGGTGGGGGGTTTGCGGGTCAGGTCTACCGCGCGAAGGTGGAGGATATCGAAGCACCCGACGGACCGCTGGAGGGAATCGAGATCGGGGGGACCTATGCGATCAAGATACTCCTCCCCGCCTCGAACCGCGCCCGCGTGTTTCGCGATCTTCTGTACCAGATCGGTTTCCAGGGACCCTTCGCGCTTCAATGCAACCCATCGGCGGCGCGCGCGGGGGCGATCTGGTGGAAGCTGATCCGAAGGGCGGCGAGGATCCGCTTCGGGGATGAACTGTCAGTGGTGGACGTACTTGCGACCTTCGTCGATCCCGTGCTCGGATCGTGCGGGGAGATCAGCGAGTGGATCGAGGGGCGGACGTGGCGGTACGAGGTGGACGATAGGCTGTTCGCGCGGTGGCGATGGAAGGTGAGGGAGGGCGAGGGACCGGGCGGATCGCCCGAGTACTGCGCGAAGAAGGCCTTCATGGTGCGATTCGTCGAACTCATGCACGAGGTGGGGGCGCGCGAGCTCGCAAGACAATATGAATGGTGGACCTGCAAGTCGCAGCCCAACGTCCTCAAACGCGTCGATACGGAGGACGATCCGCAGAGGGGCCTGACGGGGGTTGACTTCAGGGCGGGTCTGACGCTGCTCCCGCTGCTCCCGATGAGCCCCGCCGACGTGAAGCTCATCTGCAAGGGGATATCCCGCGGGGCGCTGGTGCAGTTCGATCGGGGCGATCTCGAACAGTTGGAGTGGTTCGTCCTGGCCAACGAGAAGGATTTCGAAGACCTCCGCGAGGCGCTGGAGGAACTGAAGTCGCTCGAACGAATCTCCCGCAACTCGCAGATCGACGTAACGCACAATCACATCCGCCTGCTCCGCAGGGGCGACCTCTGGTCGGGCATCTTCGATTCGGCGGTCGAGGGGTGGAAGGTACGCAACATCGCGGATGAATCTGCGGCTGAGCACCTGCAAGGCTCTCGGGCGCTGACGATCCTGTTCGCCCTTGTCGGTGTCGTCCCGCTGCTGAGCGTGGTTCTCGCGTTGGTGTTTCTCCTGCGCGGTCTTGCGGGCTCTGAGCGGTTCTTACCGGCACTGGGTGTATCGATTGTGGTCGCGGGGATCGGTGCGATCGCAGGTAAGTTCGTGCGGAAACTCTGGGGGCGCGGAGATTACCGGCGGCACTTGCGGAGCAGCTTGACCAGTGCGAGCTATCTGGCCCGAGCAGCTCGCGCCCATATCGCCGAGACGCTTATCGCGTGGGTCCGCGCAAGGCGCGTGGACGATGAGGGCGCCCTCAAGATTGCGGAGCAACCGTGGCGGTTCTTCGTGCATCTACCGCTGTCGATCCTCCCTGTCTTCCTGCACCGCCTCCTTACCGATCGCCGCTACGCGCTCGGGATATTCCGCTACATCCTCGTCCGCCCGGTCCGTCTCTACTTCAACGCAGAGGCGCGGGAGCAGTGGCTGCGCGAGATGGTCACCGAAGGTCGCCACCGCCACATGCTCACCGACGCCGACGCCGAGCAGATCTCCTCGCGCATCAAGGACCCGTTCATCCAGAAGTACCTCAAGAGCCTCGCCGTCCACGTCTGCACGCTCCCAATCACGCAGATTGTCTCGGTGGCGGTGGCGGGGGTCTATTGGATAACTCATCCCGAGGTCTCACCTCAGGGGCGGGCGCTGGCGGTTGCGGGGATCCTGATCGCCTTCCAACTCATACCGATCTCACCGGGATCGCTCGTGCGCGGGTTGTACGTCCTGTACCTGGTGATCCGCGAGCGGAACTTCAAGGACTACAACATCGCGGTGTTTTTGGGGTTCTTCAAGTACGTGGGGTATTTGGCGTTCCCGATACAGATGGCGTATCACTATCCTGCCCTTGCGAGGTTCATGGCCGCGCACTGGGCGACGGCGGCGGTGCGAATCGTTCCAGTGTTCGGGGAGCACGGGGCGCTGCTCGAGCACGCCGTGTTCGATATGTTCTACAACTATCCGCTGAGCGTCAGGCGCAGGATGCGGAGGCGAAGGGAGCACCGCAGGGGGCTGGGGGTGAGGGTATGGCACGCAATACCGATTACCGCTCTCGGCGTCGCTGTCCTCGCTGCTGTGGACGTCGTCTACCGCACCGGGTCCGGGCAAATCGCGACGCTGGGCGACATATGGTTCGTAACGGTGCTCTTACCGCTGATCCTCGGTGCTGCTCTCACGCTGGGGGCGGGTGGGGCGACGCTCGCGCGGCGGCTCAAGCTCAGTGTGATCTGCGGGGTCGCGCTGGGAATCGCTCACACGATTGTTCGCGGGGTCCTCGTTTCCGCTGGTGCGTTGGCGGCAACGCAGCCGAGCTCTGCGGTCGGTCTCTGGGACTACCTCTCGCACGCGGTGTGGAGCGTGTTCATCTATACACTCCTCGCCGCGATCTCCACGCTTCTTACGGAGATCAACCTACCCGAACCGAGGAAAACCAAACCCTCAGACGCCCTTGAGCAACCAGAGGCGGAGGATGAGTTGACAGGTGAGGTTGGCGTAGACGGCGGCGACGAGGTCGTCGAGGAGGATTCCCCAACCGGCCGGTAGCTTCTCCAGGCGCCTGGCGGGGGGCGGCTTGACGATGTCGAAGATGCGGAAAACGACGAAGCCCAGGGCGGCTACCGTCAACCACGCGCGATATCCCCCCGACAGCGGGAGCAGCAGATAGGTCAACCCCTGCCCCGCCCACTCGTCGATAGTGCACGGGCCCGGGTCCTTCTTCCCGTAAGTCCTCTCGCAGAACGGACCGAGCAGGACGCAGGCGATGGCGGCGGCGGCGCTTAACAGCAGCATCGTCCCGCTCACGCAATACCAGTGTCCGGGGGAGCCCCAAACCACTCCCAGAAAGATCACGCTCACCGCCAGCGAACCCCAACTCCCCGGTGCGAGCGGTAAATATCCGGTACCCAATCCGGTGACGATGAGCTTCTTAATCTTTTTCATCGCTGGTGAGCAGTTTTCTCGTCTTACTGACGTATCCCAGTCCGCTCAGTATCGTCACGATGACCGCTACCCAGACGACCGTGATTTTGGTGATGACGGCCCAGGTGGGCTGGGTGACGTTGGCGAGCTGATAGAGGACCGTGCAGATCGCCACCGACTGCACGAACATTTTTATCTTCCCAGCCGGGGTCGCCGGAAACTTTATCCCCTGCGATTCACTGTACCCGCGGACGGCGGAGACTATGAATTCCCTTGCGAGTATCGCCACCACCATCCACGCCTGCACCCCCGAGGCCATCCGCCCCGTCAGCCAGTTCGGCAAGTTCCGCTCGAACTGCGGGGCGAGCGCGGGGTCCAGGGCGTAGTTGGCCCCGCAGAGCATGACGAAGGCGCCCACGACGAGCACCTTGTCCACGAACGGATCAGCGATCCGCCCGAAGACGCTGGTCATGTCAAACCTTCGGGCGATCCACCCGTCGAGAACGTCGGTGATCCCCGCGACGATGTAGATGACGAAGGCGGCGTTGAGCAGCCATCGCCCACTCACCGTCCCCTGCTCGAAGAGCCCGAGCAGGACGAAAAAGACCCCGCCCAGAACGATTCGAGCGACGGTCAGCTGATTGGGAAGTTTCCAGTTCATTTGGTTGATTTTCGATTGTCAGTTGTCGATTGTCAATTACTCCCCTTGACAATCAAATCGTATCCGTCGAAGTCGGTTACCGTTGCGTGGACGAACGTTCCTGCCTCGCATGGGTTGGTCAGGATGCAGATCGAATCGATTTCGGGGGCCTGGCCGTAGTATCGTCCGACGCAGCGGTGTTTGGCGTCGGTCCCGTCGATCAGGACTTTCAGGGGAGAAGAGACGAGGGCTTCGTTGGCGGTGAAGGCGATCTGTTGCTGGGCGAGCATGATTCGCTGCGCCCGCTCGCCCTTGACCTTCTCTGGAACCTGAGCGGGCATCTTTGCGGCGGGCGTGCCTTCCTCCTGAGAATATTCAAACACACCGAGTGCGTCGAATCGGAAGTCCTTGACGAACCCGAGCAGTTCCTCGAACTGCTTGTCCGTCTCACCTGGGAAACCGACGATGAACGTCGTGCGGAGGACGATACCCCCGACTCGATCGCGCAGCCTGGTGAGCAGCGCCTCGATATCGCCTCGCGCCACGCGGCGCCGCATCCGTCCGAGGATATCGTCGCAGATATGCTGGAGCGGGATGTCCACGTACGGGACGACGCGCTCGCAGGTTCCCAGTGCGTCGATCAGCTCATCCGTGAACCCCTGCGGGTGCGTGTACATCAGGCGTATCCATTCCACACCATCGAGTGCGTCCAGCTCGCGCAAGAGTGACGCAAGATCGGCCGCTCCGTCGCCTTCGGGGTGAAGGTCCGCACCGTAGTTGGTGGTGTCCTGTGCGATGAGATTGAGCTCGAGGGTTCCGTCGGCGACGAGTTCGCGAGCTTCCGAAAGGACCTTATCGGGTGGTTTGGATCTGAACGGTCCGCGGATAGCGCCGACCGTGCAATACGAGCAGCGACGCGAGCAACCCTCCGCGATGCGGAGGAAGGCTGTGTGCCTTGGAGTGAGACGGAATCGCCCGGAATCATCGGGATTGTGGATTGCAGATTGCGGACTGCGGATTGTTGTGAGGCGTTCCGTGCTCGTAACGGCGCGGAAGAGAGAGTCGCGGTGGTCGACCCCGACGAGAGCATCGATACCGGGGGCTTGAGAGTACAGGCTTTCTCCATCGCGCGTGGGGAGGCACCCGGCGACGACGACGCGCCTCACCGACCCGCGCTGCTTGTGCTCCAGTGCCTCTTGGATGACGGTGATGGCTTCGTCCCGTGCGGCCGCCAGGAACCCGCACGTGTTGACGACCACGACGTCCGCCTCGTCCATCTCTGCGGCCACGATGCACCCGCGCTCGGAGAGGTCCGCGAGCATCTTCTCGCTGTCCACCAGGTTCTTCGGGCAACCCAGTGAAACCAGACAAACCTTCAATGGTTCAGTTGGTTGCAGCATGCGTCAGGTCCGCAATCTAAAATCCGCAATCCCTGCCTACCTGCGGTAAGCAGGCAGGCGCAATGATTCTTATGTTATACTCCCGACGTGGCTGTCGCGTTGAAACCATTTTCTATCGGTGATGTGCAGGTGGACTTCCCGGTGGTGTTGGGGGGCATGGCGGGTTACACGGACCTACCCTACCGGTTGATCTGCCGTGCCCACGGATCCGAATACTGCACCAGCGAGATGATGCTCGATCGGTCCGTCTTGTCCGCGCCAAAGGTGCGGTCCCGCATCGCCGCCTCAAGCGAGGCCGATCATCCCGTAGCGGGTCAGTTGATCGGCAACGATCCCGAAACGCTTGCTGCGGCCGCGAGAAAACTCAGCGAAATCGGGTTCGACGTGATCGACCTGAACTTCGCCTGCCCGGTCAACAAGGCGCTGAAGCGCCGAAGAGGGGGGTACCTCATGACAGTCCCGAAACTGATCGTGGAGATTGTCCGCACCGTCGTCCGCGCCGTCGATCGCCCCGTAACACTGAAACTCCGCCGGAAATTCGCCGAGTCCGATGACGACTCGGCGTTCTACGAGATAGCCCAAGGCGCCTTCGACTCCGGAGCCTCCGCCATCACCGTTCACGCCCGCAGCGTGGAGGTCAAGTACGCCTCTCCCGCCGATTGGACGTTCCTTTTGGAGGTCAAGCGGTGCTTCCCTGAGAGGACGATCCTCGGGTCGGGCGATATATTGACCCCTCGCGCGGCGATCGATGTTCTGCGGGAGACAGGGGTGGACGGTGTGATCATCGCCCGCGGTGCCCTGGGAAATCCGTGGTTCTTCCGCGAGGTGCGCGGGATCGCTGCGAACCGGAAGGTGCGAAAACCGACACTTGCAGAGCAGCGGGAGGTCCTCGAAAGACACTTCGCCGGCGCCTGCGAGCTTTACGGGCCTGTCAGGGGACCGAAGATCATGCGGAAATTCGGTATTAAGTACGCCTCACTGCACCCCACCCCCCGGATAGTTCGCATGGGGTTTGTGAACGCGAAAAGTCCACCGGACTGGTTCGACATACTCGGTCGCTTCTATTCGTCCTGAGATCGCCCGGTTCGGGTCTGCGTCCGCCGCTTCTATTATCAGACTCACTCGACGGACGCGTTACTGTTCGCACGTGGGCGAGGCGACGTCATCTCCTGCCGCCTCGCGATCCGCCGCCCCGTTGCCCGCCCGAGCGCATGCGCGATCCGCGCATTGCACCTCTCCGTCCTGGGCGGGACCTCCCACCCCTCATCGCCCGGTTGCGGTTTTGCGTACGGGTCCTCTCCATCTGCGCGAACCGCCTCCCTCGCGAGCGAACTCGCTGCCTCGGACGGTCCACGACAAGGACCCTTCTTCTTCCGCGCCTCGGACCTACCACCAGACCGCTCGCCCTGAGCGTTCGCCTCACTGCCTCCGGACGCCTACCCCTCATCCGTAATGGGCGCCCATCGCGATCTCCGCGATGGCGGAGGAAGGTTCTGCGGTGACCGAAGAGTGCGAAGGAACGGAAGTGGTCCCTGCGAGAGCCCACGACGATAACGCTGGGGAAATGGTATCCGTACCACGGATACAGGTAAGACCGATTAGTATACAACGGATACGAATACACCGGATATGAATACACGGGATACGGATACACCGGGTATCCCACGCCGACCTCGTATCGGTTGATCTCGACTTTCTCGACGGGTGCAGGTTCGCGCGGAACATACTCCGGCGCCGGGGGTAGGCGTTGGGGTATCTTCCCCACGCTCGGTGGAAGGGCGAGGGAGGCCTTGGCGGTTTCGTATCCGCTCTTGAACGCCTCTTTGGCTCCCAGGTTCCTGCGAAACACCTCGAGAGTGTCTCTGGACTTATCCGGGACCTTCCGCCGCTCGCCGGGGGCGAACTCGTCGTACCAGGCGAGAAGTTGTCCAGCCGTGTTCAGGACGAACGGATCGTCGGACGTCCGATCGGTGGCGCGGTCCATGGCGGAGACGGCGTCGATCATCTCACCGCGCTGTGCGAGCACGAAGCCCATCACGCCCCATGCGAGCGGATTGCTCCCGTCGAGCTCGGAGAGCGTCTTGGCCTGATCGTAGGCGAGCCCCGCCGCCCCGAGGTCCACCATGCGGCGCAGATACGCCTCGTGCAGGAGAACGCTCTTATCGTTGATCGCCAATCCAGCTGCAAAGGCCGAGACCGCCCCCGAAGGGTCCTCCGCCTTGCGTATCGCCTCTATTTGCTGCTCGAGCGAGGCCGCCGACGCTGTAACCGTCGAGGCTGCTATCGCGAGCATCGCACACAATATCAGCAGTTTATTTTTCATGGTTAACCCTTTCCAGAAAGGTCAGACACCCATGTGCTTAATACGTTAGGGAGCAACATAAGTGCGGGGACAAACCCGGCACCTGCGCCCCCGGACACACAATTCTAGGGGTTCCAGATGTCTGAGAGGAGGCGCCAGAGCAGAAAGCGGAAGGAACCCGCGCGGACTCTTCGCTCGCGTCCGACGTGAAGGACTTCTCCCGTTTCGTCGAAGATGATCGTCAGCGGCCAGAGGCTCTCGACGCTTTCGGTGGTCACTGCGTATCGCATATCGTGGAGGGCGACCACGTGGAGACCATCCTTGACTGCATACTCACTGCGTATTCGCTCCCCCGCGAACCAGCGGTACGTCCGCCCCTGCGGGAGGTCCCTTCCGGTGCGTATCCACTCGTTGTCGGTCTTGGTGGCGCTTTGTTTCGCCCAGCTTCCGGGGTTGGAGGGGGCGAAATGGTGAATTCGCATTGCGATCCATTCATCGTGCGTCTCGACGACGGTTCGCCACAGGAAGATCGTTCCGAGAGCGGGGTAGGCGTCGATGCGCGAGACCGTCTCGCTGTCGACGGTGCGGGCGGCTTTGCGGACCGCCCAATCGTGCATGGCGCGCCCGGTGCCGATGTAGGCGAGGCTCAGGACGAAGCCCGTCCAACCGATGATCAGCGTGGTGCGTACGCGGGGTCTGCGAGAGATCTTTCTCACCAGGTAGCATGCGGTTAACGTCACGATGAGCAGGGGGGTGTAGATGATGTCCACGATAGGGATGGCGTGGATGGAATAGCGCGCGTTTGTGATGGGGGCGAACAGCTGCGTACCGTAGCTGGTGCACCAGTCCAGCAGGGGGGCGCTGAGCAGTGCGACAAAAACGCAGGCGTAAAGGGACCAGAACGGCGGCGCCGAACGGGTAGGATTGGTTTTGCGCTCGCTTCGTTTGGCGCGGCGGAACCACCACCAGATTAATGCGAGGGGCGCCGCGAGGATGGGCGTCAGCAGCAGGGAATGGCTCAGCCCGCGATGGATCACCAGGGAGGTAAAATCGTCAACCTCCGCCCCGCTCAAGGAGAGGAAGGGGGTTACGAAGATGTCCAGGTCCGGTACGATCGCCGCCCCCGCCGCCATCCACGTCGCGTCAGGTCCGATCTTCTGTCGAAACCCCAACTGCCCCGTCACAGCCCCGAGAATTCCCTGAGTGATCGTATCCATCGCACCTCATTCTACACACATCGATCCAACGTGACCAATTGCACTTCGGTGGGTGGGGTGCTTCTATGCGCTAGAGGAGAAGCATGGGTTCCAGGAGGGAGCACTTCTCACAGGATGCTTCTGCTTTGCAGCAGAAGCATGGCACCCGGCAGGTCCGCAATTTGCAGTCCGCAATCGGAATCATTCCCATTCGATCGTGGCGGGGGGTTTGGATGAGATGTCGTAGACCACGCGGGAGACGCCCCGGACCTCGTTGATGATGCGGTTGGAGATGGTGGCGAGGATGTCGTAGGGGATCCTCGAGAAGTCGGCCGTCATGAAATCCGCCGTGTCCACCGATCGAATCGCCACCACGCTCTCGTACGTTCGCCCGTCGCCCATCACCCCGACGGACTTGATGGGAAGCAGAACCGCGAACGTCTGGGCGGTCTTGCGATAGAGCGAATTGGCCGTGATCTCCTCGATGAGGATGTTGTCCACCCTGCGGAGTACGTCGAGGCGGTCGGGGGTGACCTCACCGACGCATCGCACGGCGAGCCCGGGCCCCGGAAACGGGTGCCGCCAGACGATCGATTCGGGCAGGCCGAGCAGCTTTCCGACCTGGCGGACCTCATCCTTGAACAGATCGCGGAGCGGTTCGATGAGTTCGAACCCCAACTCGGCGGGTAGGCCGCCGACGTTGTGGTGCAGCTTGATGCTTGCGGCCTCACCGGCGAGGGATTTGCCCGACTCGATAACGTCCGGGTACAGCGTCCCCTGAGCGAGGTAGCGGGCGTTGGGGATGTTCTTGGCGGCTTCCTTGAACGAATCGATGAACGTATGCCCGATGATGCGCCGCTTCTCCTGCGGATCGACGACGCCCTTGAGGGCGGAAAGGAACTGATCGGCCGCGTCGGCGACGGTCAGGTCCATCTTGAAGTGCTCCGCGAACGTCGTTCGGACCAGCTCGACCTCGTTCATTCGCAGGAGCCCGTTATCGACCAGGATGCACGCTAACCTGTCACCAATGGCATTGTGAAGGAGCGCGGCGACGACGGCCGAGTCCACTCCTCCGGAGAGCCCGCAGATCACCCTTTCATCGTTACCGACCGTCGCGCGTATGTCCTGGATCGCGGAGTCAACGAACGAGCCCATTTTCCAGAGCCCGCTTGCCCCGCAGACGTCGTACAGAAAGTTCGAGAAGATCGCGTTTCCGTGGGGGGTGTGGGTGACTTCCGGATGAAACTGTAGTCCGTAAAACTTTCGTTTTTTGTGGCGGACGGCGGCGTAGGGGCAGTTTGGGGTGGTGGCGAGCGGGATAAAATCGTCCCCGAGGGATTGGACCTGATCGGCGTGGGACATCCAGACGGTGGTCTCGGGGGGTACGTTGCGAAGGAGCGCGTCGGGTTCGACGATCGTCAGCGCAGTCCGTCCGTACTCGCGGGCTACCGCGGGGTGAATCTCCGCACCGAGCATCTGCGCGCCCACCTGCATCCCGTAGCATATACCGAGAACGGGGACGTCGAGGTCGAACAGTTCGGCGCGGGGGTGGGGGGCGGAATTTTCGTAGACGCTGCGCGGGCCCCCCGTAAATATCAGGCCCATTGGGTTGTACTGGCGGAGCTCATCGAGCGTCACGTCGGGTCGCGCGAGAACGCTGTAGACCCCGTTTTCCCTGACTCTCCGCGCGATCAGCTGGGTGTATTGGGACCCGAAATCGAGGATGACGATCGTTTCCGATTGTCTCGCCAAGCGCTCTCACTCCACTGCTGTCAGCCCGATTCTTGCAAGGGTATCGATCTTCTCGGCGATCCAGTCTTCCATGATGGTGACCATCCCCATGTATTCGGGCGGGGAAATCAGGATGAGCTTCTTCGGACCGCCGGCGGCTTGCAGAATCGCCTCGCTGTGTTCCTTGGGTACGCTCAGGTCAATCATTCCGTGGACCAGCAGGAGGGGGATGGTGAGTTTGGCGGCCGCCTTGACCGATGACGCCTCATCGGGATCGAACTTCGCCGTGCGTGCGGCCAGGGCGAGGGCGTCGGCGAATTCCTCGTCGCTCGACAGGGCGAGTTTCCGGCGGGCGATCTTGCGGGCGTCCTGGTAGGGGGTGAGGGCGAAGACCGCCTTGCATCTCGAATCAATCGCCGCGTACTGAATCGCCGTCGCCGCCCCCAGCGTCGCCCCGAAGGCGTAGATCGGTTCGTGGACCGTCGCATCGCCCAAAAGGGCGTCCACGACCGCCTTGACGTCGTGCTTTTCCTTCGCTCCGTAAGTGACGTACTTTCCTCCGCTGCGCCCGTGGGCGCGGAGATCGAGAAGGATTACGTCGTACCCCTTCCTCCCCAGGACCTGTGCGGTTCCGAAGTACGGCCAGGCAGCCTTGGTCTCCGTCAGCCCATGCAGAACGACCACCGTCCCGCGGGGGTTCGCCCCGGCCGACGCTCTCGCCTTGATGACCCAGACGTCGATCTCCACATCGTCGGGGGTCGTTATGCGGCGGTGCAAGTCGATACGCCGGGACTTCACGAGTTGCTCACCCGTCCCGGTTATGTTCTGCATTATCTTCCCCGGGGTGGTGTCGGGCCGGATGATCTGCTTCGCCTTAAACTTCGCCCCGCACCCGGCGCACATCCCAGCGGCCGCCAAAAAAGCTATCGCAAAGAATCCATGCTTCATTCCATCTCTCCCTGAACGCTTACGGGCCCGCCTTGGGGGGGGCCGCATTACCAGCAAAGTTTACGGATAACGCATTGGAGAATCAATTCCCGCCCGTGCAGATTCCTTTGAATGCCCTCGATCAAAGTCCGGCTCGCGGGGTTTCCGGCCACTCACTAAATCAACAATCGCACGCGTCCTCCACGTGCGTTCTCAAGTTCTCTTGAACTGCTTTTGAAGGTCCCTGAGCGTCAGTTTGAGCGTGGTGGGGCGCCCGTGCGGGCAGGCGGAGGCCTTTTCCGCAGTCTCGTAGCGCGAGAGCAGCGAGTCGATTTCCGCGTCCGTCAGCGGATCGCCCGCCTTCACCGCCGCCTTGCACGCCATCATCTCAAGCA
>SDBT01006186.1_pt1 | contig 19938 bp, 31 predicted proteins | sample 2277101 | NCBI WGS metagenome assembly SDBT01 (sample SAMN10404973, study PRJNA504765) | marine sediment metagenome | isolation source: marine sediment core GS10_PC15, 103 cmbsf | place: Arctic Ocean: Southern Knipovich Ridge | collected 2010 | reverse complement strand
CCACAATTTCGTCCGTACTCAAAAGCAAATCAATCAGAGGGTGGACGTTGTAGACCCCATAGCCCTGGATGATCCGGTCGTCCACGATCTCCACTTGTCCCCCTCTTGAATCGCCCCGGGAGTGGCCCAGGTCGATTAGCACCCGCGCTTGGTCGGACGCCGGGAAGGTGTAGCGGTGGTAGCCGGCGTGGGCCGTGGCAGTGAGCTCCGCCCGAACGCCCCAGTCGTCGAGGGTGACCGCATAAAAGCCTGGCGAGGCCTCTTCGGTATCGTGCGAGAAGGAGGATGCATAATCTTCCACCCGGGTTTTCAGCGGCCCGGTGAAGGGAATGAACAGGATGTGGCTGTAGCCGTTGACAGAGCCGCCGGGGCCCTGCATGTGGGTGTGGCTGAAACCTTCGATCTTGTCGTTGTTGTACTCGTAGGCGTCTATGCTACCCGCACCAGCGTTGGTGTCCGGGCTCAGCCTCACCATGCCGTGGGGGACCAGCGCCCCGGGCACCACATTGCCGGAGCCTTGGGTGCCGATCATGGGGTCGACGTAGGCAGCCAGGTCCGCGCCCTGGGGACAGAAGAGGACACGATCGGTCGAGTCATTGTCATTGTTGCGACCGCACGCCGCGTAAAGAGTGCAGATAATGATGATCACTGCCCATACCATTTCTTTTCTTCTTCTCATTTTTTACCTCCGGGAAAAGGGGGGCGTTGTTGAAATATTGACTTATTATCAATATCTTAAATAATTACAAAGTGTTATGGAATGTTGTTTACTTGTTTTACTCCTTTATTTAATTACCGCTGCCAAATTCATACCCTTCTCTCCCACTATCTCAACCTCTTTTTTCCCAGCTTGCTTTATCTTATTCTATTCTGTCGGAAGTATCAACGCCTAATTGCCGGGAGGAATTTGCGTTGTAGTTTTTTTCTATCCCCCTCCCCTTAAGCCTACTTCGCCGTAACGGCTACGAAGGCCAGGTCCCCTACCACCAGGGGAGGGGAATCTTTTCCTGAGCCCCTCGGCCTTACTTGGGAAAGGGACGGGAGAGTACCATACAGTTTCCTCCCCCTTGCCTGTCCTGAGCCCCGCCTGTGGCGGGGTCGAAGGGATGGGGGATCCCGATGCCCATCGAGGCTCAGGACAGATTGGGCCGACACAGAGTTCGGCCCCTACATTTTTAGGTTAGGCACGGGAGAGAGGATAGATTTTGCTTCGTCCGGAGGTGGCGGGGTTGATTAATCAAGCCCCTACAGTGTCTGCTGGATTTGGGCCGACACGGAGGTCGGCCCCTACTATATAAATTGCAAGTCGGGGCTCGAAAGCCCCGCCTATCCTTTTAAATTCCCAATTCCCCTCGCCTATATGCGGTTCGTTTCGTGTAATTCGTGAAATTCGTGGTTTAAATCCCAAGTACCCCTTCCACTCCTTCGAGACACTCTGCTCTTTCCGTAATCCTGCTACCACATTTCAAGGGCAATTACGGTAATTATTTGTAGTACTCATCAATATTGAATTCCATTCCGTCCCGGGCGGCGATGACAGTAACTCCCGACTTCTCCTGAATCCTGGCTGCCACCTCCCAGGGCTTCGCCTTAATCATGGTCATCCCAAAATGAGTGAGGATCGCTGCCCCGGGTTTGAGGATACTGATAATCTTTTCCGCATCCCTTATATTTAAATGATCGATTTTGCTCTGAAATATATTTTCATAGACGACAACATTAAGAATAAGTATATCCCCATTATAGTAAGTTTCCAGTCCTTCAAAATAGCGGGTATCCGTAATGAAGGAGAGCTTTACATTAGAAGAACTCACATTCAACCCGTAAGTCTCAACTCCATGCACATGCCTTTTTGGTGTATTGAAGCTAATGTTCTTCACTGAATATTTATTCCCTTCCTTCAGAAACTCAATCTTATCCACAAATCCCCGCAGATACTTAAGAATAACTGGATCGTCGCCGAGAGCATCCTCCGGAGTAAAGAGGTATCCCTTTGGTTTGAACCCTCCCTGGGTCATGGCTTCAATCATAATGTTAATATCAGCAGAGTGGTCCAGATGTCGGTGGGTCAGGATGATGGCATCGAGGCTGGAGGGCTCAAGCTTGGGCCTGCTGGCAGAACACTTAACCAGAGCCCCGGGGCCGGGATCGATCAGTATCCGGGTATCGTTTAAAGTCAGCCAGATTCCCCCCGAGGCCCGAAGCTGTTTCATAACCACAAACCGGGCCCCGGCGGTACCCAGAAACTTTATGCTATTCAATGACGGAACCAAAAATGGATTTATTGAAATTGTTAGAGGTGTTAGGAAGTAGTTATTGAAAGAGAGGATAATCTACCGGTAACTATTCTTTACCTTCGGTTAAGAGCTTGGCAATTGCCTGGCCGAACTGCCTGGCGGCTTTGGGACCACTGCCGGTAACAAGCTTGCCATCAATCTCGACAGGCTTACTGGTATAAGTTGCTCCCTTTCCCTTTAATCTTTTCGCCTCGGACTCCCATACCGTTACCTTCTTCCCGGACAAGACCCCGGCATTGGCCAGGATAACCGGGGCAATACAGATTGCCCCCAGAACCTTTTTCTTCTTGAGTGCCTCCCGGGCGATCCGGTGAGCAGTAGGGTCATCCCAGTACTGTTTGGCCCCGACCCCGCCAACGAAAATAACCGCATCATAGTCCTCTACCCTAAGCTCGCTTAGGAGTATCTCCGGCTTGACACTCGCTCCCAGCATTCCCTTGGCCGGGTTTAAGGAAGAGGAGGCAATGGTAACCTTAATTCCCTTCTGCTTAAGTATCTCCCTGGGCTCCTTAAGCTCTTCATCCCGGAAGCCATCCTGGGCAATAATCATAACTGCCTTCTTCCCATCTTCGCTAACTGCCTTTTCCTTTTTTTGAGAATTGGCGGAGCCGGGAAAAACGAGGAGGCAGAGGGAAAATACTGCTATATAACTGCATACCAATTTTCGTCGAGTAGGCACCTTCAACAACCTCCTTATAATCCCCTCTAACCCCCCCGATGTCCATCGGGGGGGTTAGAGGATTTTCATTTTCCCTTTAATTCTTCCTCAATCACTTCCTTAAATTTTTCGTAAGGCTGGGCTCCCCCTAATTTCTTGCCATTGATAAAAAAGGCGGGCACCCCGGTAAGCCCGATACTTTTTCCTTCCTCTGCATCCTGCTTGACCCGGGCCAAGGTCTCTTTATTGTCATAACAACTGGTAAACTTTGCAATATCCAGATTCGCCTCCTCCGCCCACTGGAGACATTTCTCTCTGACATTACCCTCATTAATACTCTTCTGATTCCCGAAAAGCTTATCAGAGAAATACCAGAATGCCTCATTGTTTTGCTTAAAGGCACATTCCGAGGCAATGGCTGCCGGCTCGGCCCACTTGTGAAAGCCCAGGGGAAAATGCTTGAAGACAAGCTTTACCTTATCCCCATAGTTTTTTAGAACCTGGTCCTTGACGGTAGCGGCTGCCCTCTGGCAATAGGGACACTGAAACTCTGAAAACTCGACGATAGTTATCGGGGCATCCGCTGGTCCCTTAAAAGGTCGGCCGTCAATAGGGATTTTAGTGGGGTCGATCCTTTCCGCGGCCGTTACTTTTTTTCTCTCTTTTAGCTCCTTAATCTGCTCCTGGGTAAACATCTTGCCCACCAGGATATACTGCTCATCTTCAGAAATATAAGCATCTACCCTCTGGGTTCTCTTGCCCAGAGAAATCTCCAGGCTTATATCGGAAAGCCTCCCTACCTCTACATCAGTAGTCCCGATTACTTTCAGATTAACATTTGCAGGAAGGTTCAGGGCAGTTTGAATATTGCCCAACATCTCAGGAGAAATTTCTTTGACACCCCCGGCCCTCTTCCCCTTCCTCCCGGGGATCTGCCAGCTAAAGGATAAGGAAAGGACTAAAACAATTGCCAGAATAATGGTAGCTCCTATCCAGATCCAGGTGAAATCCTTCTTTTCTGTGGCCTTGCCTTCTTGCTTCTCCATTTTAATCCTCCTTCCCCTTACTCAGGGGTTTTTTCTCCTTGGCCTTCGGCTTCTCTACTTCCTTCGGCTTAATCGGATTATCTACCAGTTCAATTATGCACATGGGAGCCCCGTCCCCCTGCCTCCTATCCAATCGCAGGATCCGGGTATATCCTCCATTGCGGTCCCGATAAACCGGTGAGATAACATCAAACAGGGTTTTGACAACCGCTTTAGTGCGAACTACCTGAAGAACCTGTCTTCGGGCATGGAGGTCCCCTCTTTTCCCCTTGGTAATCATCTTCTCGGCTACCCGGCGCAGCTCCTTAGCCTTAACTAAAGTGGTTTCGATCCGGCCGTGCTCGAATAAGGAGGTTACCATATTGCGGAGCATTGCCCAGCGATGAGATGGGGTCCGTCCAAGCCTTCTCCCTGCTTTTTGATGACGCATTAATCCTTAGCCCTAAAATTATTCCTTATCCTATCTTTCTCTCCTTACCTGCTCCTGCGGACATGCCCTCCAGCTTCATTCCTAAGAAAAGTCCCATCTCGCCCAAGATCTCCTTAATCTCGTTAAGAGACTTTCTTCCAAAGTTCTTTGTCTTTAACATCTCCACCTCGGTTCTTTGCACCAGATCGGCGATGGTCTTGATATCGGCATTCTTCAGACAATTGGAAGAACGGACGGAAAGCTCCAGCTCATCCACACTCCGAGAAATATTTTCATTGATTTTCCTATCTTCCTTCATAACTGCCGTCTCAACTACTTCCTCTTCCTCTTCGAAGTTGATAAAGATATTCATCTGATCCTTCAGGATCTTGGCCGCATACGCCACGCTATCCTCCGGCCTAACACTGCCATCGGTCCAAACCTCAAAGGTTAGTTTATCATAATCGGTGACCTGGCCTACTCGGGCATTGGTAACAGTGTAGTTTACTTTCCTTATGGGGGAGAAGATGGAGTCAATGGGAATAGTTCCCACTGGCAGCTCTTCAGCTTTGTTCTTCTCAGCCAGAACAAATCCTCTCCCCATACTGACCGCCATATCAATATTCAGCTTCGCATCTTTGCCTAAGGTAGCGATATGGTGATCGGGATTGGCAACCTTTACGTTATTACCGGTTATTATGTCCCCGGCCTTGATCTCTCCTTCCCCTTGAGCCCGGATCTTGATCTCCTCCGGTCCCTGGGTAAAGAGCTTTAATCTTACCTCCTTAAGGTTAAGGACGATCTCGGTCACATCCTCGGCAACCCCAGGGATTGAGGAAAACTCATGGAGAACCCCATCAATTTTAATAGAGGTTATTGCTGTCCCCTGGAGAGAAGAGAGTAGGATCCGCCGAAGGGAGTTACCGATGGTGATCCCGAAACCTCTCTCAAAAGGCTCGGAGTAAAATCTCCCGTAGTAATCGGTTAATGACTCTTGCTCAACCTCTAATTTCTTAGGTTTAATCAAAGCCTTCCAATTATTCTCATTGACCATCAACTTCTGCCTCCACTAATTTATCTGGAGTAGAACTCTACAATTAGTTGCTCTTTAATAGGCATTGTCAACTCTTCCCTTTTGGGAAGAGCCTTGACCACGCCTCTGAGGTTCTTCTGATCCAACTCCAGCCAGGAAGGAACGTCCCGACGCGGGGCGCTCTCCAGTGATTCCAGTAACCTTGCCATCTTCCTGCTTTTCTCCCTAACTTCGATGACATCCCCAGCCCTGAGCAGGCATGAAGGAATATTAATCCTTTTCCCATTAAGCAGGAGATGACCATGTCGCACCAACTGCCGGGCCTCATTGCGCGACTCAGCAAAGCCTAAGCGATAGATCATATTGTCCAGTCTCCTCTCTAACAGAACAAGTAAAATTTCCCCGGCCTTCCCTCTCTGCCTGGTGGCTTGCTTAAAGTAGTTGTAAAACTGCTTCTCCAGGATTCCATACATCCGTTTAACTTTCTGTTTCTCCCTAAGCTGAATCCGGTATTGGCTAAACTTGACCCGCTCCTGACGGTGCTGTCCTGGCGGATAGGCTCTTCGGTCCGCCGCACACTTATCGGAATAACAACGTTCCCCTTTTAGATAAAGCTTAAGACTTTCTCTCCGACATAGTCGGCAAACCGAATCAGTATATCTTCCCACTTTGACTCCTCAATTTGAGATCAGACCCTTCTTCTTTTTGGCGGACGGCAGCCATTATGAGGAATAGGGGTAACATCCTTGATTAGACTGATCTTAAACCCGGCTGCCTGGAGAGATCGTAGGGCAGCTTCTCGTCCTCCTCCGGGGCCCTTAATATAAACCTCTACCGTTCTCATCCCGTGGCCCATAGCCTTGCGGGCCGCATCTTCTGCTGCCAGCTGAGCAGCGAAGGGGGTACCTTTACGGGATCCTTTAAAACCCTTGCTCCCTGGGCTTGACCAGGCAACAACATTGCCGCTCATATCGGTAATAGTAATAATTGTGTTATTGAAGGTGGATTGAATATGAGCGATTCCAACCGGAACATTTTTTTTGACTGCCTTCTTCTTTTTAGTGGATCTTTTCTTATCTTTGACCATCGCTCCCCCTGGCTTACCGCTTAGCCTTTTTCCTCCCTGCCATAATCCCCGGCCGGGGACCCTTTCTCGTTCGGGCATTAGTATGGGTTCTCTGACCCCGTACCGGAAGGCCCCGGCGATGCCTTAAGCCTCGATAGGAGCCGGTATCCATAAGCATCTTTATATTCATCGAAATCTCTTTGCGCAGGTCCCCCTCCACTTTATACCCGCCATCGATGATCTTGCGGATATTAGCGATCTGTTCATCCAAAAGCTTCCCTGCCCTAATATTGAAATCTACCTCGGCTTCGCTCAGGATCTTCCTCGAAGAGGATCTGCCAATCCCGTAAATATAAGTTAAGGCAATCTCCACTCTTTTATCCCGGGGCAGGTCTACCCCTGAAATTCGTGCCAATTTTCCCTCCCTTTCCGCCTAAGGCGGGCTAATCTTTTTACTTCTTAATACCTATTTATCCCTGTCTCTGCTTGTGTCGTGGGTTTTGGCAGATCACCCGCACCACTCCCCTCCTCTTAACTATCTTGCACTTATCACAGATCCTGCGAACCGAGCTACGGACTTTCATTACCAAGCCTCTTCAATAACCCATCAATTTTAAGGGTTAACATCCTAAATTTTATTTTGACCGGTAAACAATCCGGCCTCGGGTCAGATCATAAGGGGAAAGCTCTACGGTAACCTTATCACCTGGCAAGATCTTGATATAATGCATCCTCATCTTGCCGGAGATATGGGCCAAAACCTTATGCCCATTTTCCAGTTGCACCCGGAACATGGCATTGGGCAAAGGTTCTACTACCTTCCCTTCAACCTGGATAGCCTCTTCCTTAGGCATATCTAACCTCAAATCTAAGGTTTGCTCAAAATAAAGGGCCCATCCTCGGCTATGGCCACTGAGTGTTCAAAGTGGGCAGAGAGACTCTTATCCTTAGTAGCTGCGCTCCATCCATCGGCAAGGATGGTTACCTCACTCTTTCCGGCATTGATCATCGGCTCGATGGCCAGAACCATTCCCACCTTCAACCTGACCCCCATCCCGGGAGGCCCGAAGTTAGGGATCTGGGGCTCCTCATGCAGCTTCCTTCCTATCCCATGTCCCACAAAATCACGGACTACCGAGAATCCCCTCTGCTCCACATAACTCTGCACTGCCGCCGAGATGTCGGACAGGCGATTGCCTACCCTGGCTTTATCAATTGCCTGGTAGAGTGCCTCTTCAGTAGTCTTCAACAATTCTTGAGCTTCCTTCAAGACCGATCCGATAGGGATGGAGATAGCCGCATCCCCATAATAGCCTTGATAAAGCACCCCAAAATCCAGAGATAAGATATCCCCCTCCTTCAATATCTTCTTGGAAGGGATGCTATGAATTACCTCCTCATTAATTGAAGTGCAAAGGCATCTCGGGAAACCCTGATAATTCTTAAAGGCCGAAACTGCCCCCTTTTTTGCCAGAAGCTTTTCGGCTAAGTATTCCAGCTCGATGGTAGCAACTCCTGGTTTAGCCTTTTCTTTAATCCGGGATAGGATCTCGGCCACAATAAGATTGCTGGTTCTTAGTTTCTTTATCTCCCGGGGCGTTTTCAAATCAATCATCCTTACGGCTGCCTTCGATAGCGGCGACTATTCTTTCAAAGATCTGCTGGATGCCTCCTTTACCCTCAACACTGTGCAGTAATTCTTTCTCTTGATAATATTTGATCAGGGGAGCATTCTGCTCAGTATAAACTACTAACCTGGCCTTTATAGTGTCTTCCTGATCATCCTCTCTTTGATAAAGCTCCCCCCCACATTTGTTACAGATATCTTTGTTGGTAGGAGGGTCGAAAATGATATGATAGCCTTCTCCACATTCCCGGCAGACCCGTCTTCCCGAAAGTCTCTTCAGAAGCTCCTCCTCACCCACTTTTAGGTCAATGGTCCGGGTAATTTGTGAGTTTAATTTTTTTAAAATCCCCTCCAGAGCATGGGCCTGCTCGATATTACGGGGAAAGCCATCAAGAAGAAATCCCCTTTCACAATCCTCTTTTTTTAACCTTTGCTCAATAATTCCTACTACCACATCATCGGGAACCAGCTCTCCCTGATTCATAAACCTTTTAGCCTTAAGTCCCAGCTCTGTCCTTTGCTTAGCCGCTTCTCGGAGAATATCCCCAGTAGAGATCTGAGGAATTTTGTACTTCTCGGCGAGTAACTTTGCTTGAGTGCCTTTCCCCGAGCCGGGCGGGCCTAAAAGGATCAGCCTCAATCTTTTCTCCTTCAACTACCCTCTCCTTCCTTTTAGCCTCCCGCTTTTAAGAAAGCCTTCATAATGCCGGGTGAGCATATGTGATTCGATCTGGGTAACTGTATCCAGAGCAACCCCTACTACAATCAGCAGCGCAGTTCCTCCAAAATAGAAGGGCACACGAAAACGGCTCATAAGTATGGTAGGCAGAACGCACACCGCCGCAACATAAAGCGCCCCTCCTAAAGTAATCCGGGAAAGAACTCTATCTATATATTCAGCAGTGCTTTTGCCTGGTCTGATCCCGGGGATATAGCCGCCAAACTTACGAAGGTTATCAGCTACATCAACCGGATTAAAGACTACCGCGGTATAGAAATAGCAGAAGAAGATAATAAGCCCAACATAAACGAGGTTATAGATTAGATTCTCTGGGGACATATGATTTTTTAATGCATTCGTTATCGGGTTCTCCACGAAGTTGGCAATAGTTAAAGGAAACATCAGCAGCGAGGAGGCAAAAATTGGAGGAATAACCCCGGCGGTATTTACTTTTAAAGGCAGGTGGGTGCTCTGTCCTCCGTAGATCTTTCGGCCCACTACCCTTTTGGCATACTGGATCGGAATTCTTCTCTGTCCCCTCTCCATAAAGATTATTGCTCCCACTACTGATACCATAACTGCGATTACCATTAAAATCAAAAACAGACCTAACTCTCCGGTCCTGAGCAGTTCATAGCTATTGCCGATAGCCGCGGGCATTCGCGCGACAATCCCGGCATAGATGATGAGGGAAATTCCGTTGCCGACACCCCTTTCCGTGATCTGCTCTCCCAGCCACATAATGAAAGCGGTTCCTGAGGTAAGGGTAATTACCGTCATCAGTCGAAAAGTCCAGCCGGGGTCGAGCACTATCGGTTCCCCTGCCGGGCCCTGCATCTGTTCCAATCCAAAGCTAATGCCGAAGCCCTGGATAACACTGAGAACAACTGTTCCGTACCGGGTATACTGGGTTATCTTTTTTCGCCCCATCTCTCCTTCCTTTGATAGCTTCTCCAAATAGGGGATAACCACCGTAAGCAATTGAAAGATAATCGAAGCACTGATGTAAGGCATAATCCCCAGGGCAAAAACCGATAGCCGTTCCAGGGCCCCTCCGGAAAAAAGATTAAACATTCCAAAAAGGGTTCCTTGAGCGCGGGCAAAGAAATCCGCCAATGCCTGACCATTAATGCCCGGGGTAGGTACGGCGACACCAATACGATATACTGCCAGTATCAGTAGAGTAAAAATAAGACGCCTTCTTAGTTCAGGAATCTTGGCAATACTGTCAAAGCCACCAACCAATTCAGATCACCTCTGCCTTTCCCCCCGCAGCCTCGATCCTCTCTCGGGCACTCCGGGTGAATTTATGTGCTTTTACTGTAAAGGCTCCCTTTAGCTCTCCGTTGCCCAGGATCTTGATCCGGTCGCTGCGTCTCTTAATTAGTCCTGCTCTACGAAACTCTTCCAACCCTACCACTGTTCCTCGGGCAAATTTTTCTAAATCCTTGAGCTTTACCAGGTGGTAGTGTTTCTTAAATATATTTACAAATCCCCTTTTAGGAACCCGCCGCTTCAGGGGTGTCTGCCCTCCTTCGTAGCCCATAGTAATGCCGCTTCCTGCTCGCGCTCCCTGACCCTTAGTGCCGCGGCCAGCCGTTTTCCCATGGCCGGAACCGGTTCCCCGGCCGCGCCTTTTGCGGGCATGCTTTGCTCCTGCTGGAGGCTTCAACTCACTTAGCTTCACTTCTCTATCCCTGCTAAATTAAGCTCATTACGAATCGTTAAATGTTAACTGACAAATCCCAAATCCTAAACTCTAAACAAATTCTAAATTCAAATTAGCCAAATTTAAAACTATCTTATCTTTTCAAGATCGTAATCCCTTCGACTTCGCTCAGGACAGGGTTTTGTATTTTGAATTTTGGTCATTTAATATTATTTAGGATTTAGTGCTTAGAATTTATTCAGCAGTCTCTTCTACTTTCAATAAGTGAATTACTTTCCTGATCATTCCTCTAATTGCCGGGGTGTCCTTTAGAATCACCGTTTTCTGAAGCCTGGTCAGTCCTAAACCTCTGAGGGTATCCCTTTGCCGCTTCGGTCGGCCGATCCCACTTCTTTTCAGGGTAACCTGAAACTGTTTAGCCACTACTCTCCTCCCTTTGCGCCTCAGCATCTTCGGTAATCTTTCCTCTGTTCCGGGCACTTTCCTGTTGTCTAATGAGCAGGTTTAAACCCTGGAAGGTCGCATTAATCACACTATGGGGATTGCTGGATCCCAGACTTTTTGTAAGGATGTTCTGGATACCAACCGCTTCCATCACCGCTCTTACCGCTCCTCCGGCGATTACCCCGGTACCGGTCGAAGCCGGTTTCAACAAAACCGCTCCGGCACCGAAGCGGCCGGTTATCTCATGGGGTATAGAACCACCCCGCAGTGGAACCTTTATCAGACTTCTTTTGGCTCTCTCTATCCCTTTACGGATAGCCTCAGGAACTTCCTTGGCCTTGCCCAGGCCATACCCTACCCAGCCATTACCATCTCCAACAACTACCAATGCGCTGAAGCTAAATCTTTTCCCCCCTTTTACTACCTTAGCTACTCTGTTTATATGTATTACTTTGTCGGTTAGCTCCAGCTCATTCGGATTGATTTTTTCCAACCTTTACTTTCTCCTTCCTAAGTTTTCAAAACTTAAGTCCGTTCTGCCTTGCTGCTTGGGCTAAACTCTTAACCCTCCCGTGGTAAAGATAGCCACCGCGATCAAAGACAACCTCTTTAATCCCCTTTTCCAGTGCCTTTCTGGCTATTAGCTCTCCTACCTTTTCGGCTGCTTCAATGTTGCCTCCTGACTTTAGAGTCGAACGGAGTTCCCGCGCTGAAGTGGAAGCTTGAACCAATGTTTCCCCCTTCTCGTCGTTTATAATCTGAGCATAGATATGCCGGGAACTGCGAAAAACACATAAACGGGACCTTTGGGCATATTGATTGAACTTTTTTCGAATGTGCCTTTTCCTTTTGGCTCGGGCCAATCTCTTAAGCTTACTGTGCTCCATTTTTAAGCTGCTCCGGTTGTTACCCCGGTCTTTCCTACCTTTCGCCGAATTTTCTCCCCCGCATATTTAATCCCCTTTCCCTTATAGGGTTCGGGGGGACGAAAGCTTCGGATCTCCGCCGCCACCTGACCTACCAACTGTTTATCGGCACCGGTAATGATAATTCTATTCTGCTTCTTTACCTCAACCTTAATTCCCTCGGGCAGGTAGTAGTTGATCTGGTGAGAAAATCCCAGGTTTAAACTAATCCGGTTCTCCTTGCCCTCAACCCGATAACCTAAACCGTTTACCTCCAATTCCTTTCGGAATCCGGCTGAGACTCCCTGAACCATGTTTTCCAGTAATGATCGGTTTAATCCGTGAAGGGCTCTTAATCTTTTAGTATCTCCGGCTCGCTCAACCAAAATGGTATCCGCCTCCGTTCGTATACTTATCCCTTGACTAATCTCCCGGGTTAGAGATCCGTTTGGCCCCTCTATTCTTACCTCGAGACCCGAAATTGATACTTTAACCCCTTCCGGAAGGGAAATGGGTAATTTTCCAACTCGCGACATACCTTCTCCCCTTGTTTTTCTTTACCCCCGTTAGAAATCAACCTCAGGTGGATTACCACGTAGATGGATTCCATAAGACATTTGGCCTCTTACGGGACGATCCTCTAACGGGGCTTACCAGACTGTGCAGAGAAGTTCCCCGCCGAGATTTAACTTCCTGACCCCAGAGTCCGTCATAATTCCCTTCGAGGTGGAGATAATTGCAATCCCTAAGCCACCGAGAACCTTCGGGATCTGTTCTTTCTTCACATAAACCCTTCGGCCGGGTTTACTGATCCTTTTAATCCCTTCGATGAGTCCCCTGGTGTCAGGACCATATTTCAGATAAACTCTTAAGATACCCTGCTTATTGTCCTCGACAAGTATATAATCCTTCAGGTAACCCTCCTGCTTCAGGATCCGGGCTATCTGAAGCTTTAGCTTTGAGGAGGGAATATCTGTGCTCTCCAGTTTGGCCATATTAGCGTTTCTAATCCTAGTTAACATGTCCGCCAACGGATCGGTCATACTCATCGGCCTCTCTCCTCCTACCAGCTCGACTTAGTTATCCCGGGAACCTGGCCCGCCAGAGCCAATCCTCTAAAGCAGATACGACACATATCAAACTTCCGTATATATCCTCGGGCCCTACCACAGAGAGGACAACGATTATACTCCCTTACCTTAAACTTCTGTTTCCTTTTTGCCTTCTCGCGCAGAGCCTTTTTAGCCACCAAAACCCCCTCAATCCTGGAAAGGCATCCCCAGCAGACCCAGCAGGCGTTTGGCTTCCCGATCGGTCTTAGCCGAGGTAACAATAGTGATATTCATGCCCCTAATTTTGTCGACCTTGTCGTAGTCAATCTCGGGAAAGATTATCTGTTCCACTATCCCTAAGGTATAATTTCCCCTTCCATCGAAGGCCTTTCCGGAAACCCCCCTAAAATCAAGCACCCGGGGCAAAGCAATATTTACCAGTCGATCAAAAAACTCATACATCCTTTCCCGGCGCAGCGTGACCATACATCCTATTGGCATTCCCTTTCGCAGTTTATAGGTTGCAATGGATCTTTTAGCCCGGGTAATCACCGGCCTCTGCCCGGTGATCGTAGCCAACTCCTGAGCGGCGTAATCCAAAATCTTGACATTACTGCTGGCCTCGCCCAGCCCTATATTAATAACAATCTTCTCCAGCCGCGGTACCTGCCAGGGATTCCGGTATTGAAATTCCTTCGTCATCGCGGGAAGTATTTCTTGATAGAAAAGATCCTTAACTCGAGCCACTTCTTTCCCCTCCCTACTTATCCAGTATCTCCCCGCACCGCTTACAGTGCCGAACCTTCCTTTGATCGTCCAGAATCTTGTATCCTACTCTTGCTGCCCGATCACATTTGGAGCAGACCAACATTACATTTGATATATTTAATGGTCCTTCCATCTCTACGATCCCCCCTTGTCGGCTTCTTGCCCCCGGACGGGTATGGCGCTTGATAAGGTTGACCTTTTCCACTACCACCCGCTCCTTCTTGGGGATTGCCTTAAGTACCTTCCCCCGCTTTCCCTTCTCTTTCCCGGTAATTACCTCCACCTCGTCATTTTTCTTAATTCGGAAATAAGGTCGACTCATCAGCTCCTCGCATCAGATTTTAAAGAACCTCCGGGGCCAGCGATACTATTTTCATAAACTTCTTTGCTCGCAGCTCCCGAGCTACCGGTCCAAAGATCCGGGTCCCCAATGGCTCCAGTTGGGGATTAAGCAGAACTGCTGAATTGGTATCAAACTTAATGTAAGATCCATCAGGTCTGCCCACCTCTTTGGCAGTACGGACAATCACCGCCTTCATTACGTCCCCCTTTTTAACCTTGGAATTGGGGATTGCTTCCTTAACGGAAACCACAATCACATCCCCCAAGGTGGCATATCTCCTTCTCGAGCCTCCCAGTACTTTAATACAGTATACCTTCTTAGCCCCCGAATTATCGGCGACATCCAGAATGGTCTGCATCTGGATCATAAGTATCACCTCGAGTGCGCTTCCCCCAAAAAAATCTAACTAATCCCTCATCCCTTTTTCCAGAACTTCCTGAACCCGCCATCGTTTCTGCTTGCTCAAAGGGCGGGTCTCTATTATCTTGACCCGATCTCCGACTCTACTTTGATTATTCTCATCATGGGCCTTGAGCTTGACTATTTTCCTGATGTATTTCATGTAAACGGGATGTTTCACTCTCCTCTCGACCGACACACTCACTGTCTTTTCCATCTTATCGCTGACTACCGTCCCGATCAATACCTTTCTTCTGCCCCTTTCTGCCATCTTATTCTTCCTTACCCAAGCCCAAGACTCTCTCCCTCAGGATAGTTTTTACTCGTGCCAGATCCCTCTTTACCTGGGGAATCCTCATCGTATTTTCCAGCTGCCCGGTAGAATGCTGGAATCTCAAGTTAACTAACTCCTTAGCCAACTCTTGCTCTTTCTGCTTAATCTCCTCATTGCTTAAGCTTCGCAGTTCACTAGCCTTCATACCCCTTCTCCCGGCAGATAAATTTAGTGGAAAAGGGTAGCTTAAAGGATGCCAGACGAAAAGCCTTCTGAGCAATCTCTCTGCTTACCCCTTCCATCTCGTAGAGAATCCTACCCGGTCTTACCACAACTACCCATTCCTCCGGTGCACCCTTTCCCTTTCCCATTCTAGTTTCGGCTGGCTTCTTAGTGATGGGTTTGTCCGGGAAAATCCTGATCCAGATTTTACCTCCTCGTTTAACCGAACGGGTTATGGCAATCCGGGCTGCCTCGATCTGACGGCTAGTAAGTCTCCCCCGTCCTACTGCCTGGAGACCATAATCTCCGAAATTGAGATTGTGTCCCCGTGAGGCCATCCCTCTCATTCGTCCCTTCTGTTGCTTTCGATACTTAGCTTTACTTGGTTGTAACATCTGACTCGTGAGGTTTTCCCTCTTTTTTCAGAATCTCGCCTTTGAAGGTCCAGATCTTTACCCCGATTAACCCGTAGGTGGTCAGGGCTTCCGCGAAACCATAGTCAATGTCTGCCCGGAGGGTATGCAGTGGTACCCTGCCTTCCCGGTACCATTCGGTGCGAGCAATCTCTGCTCCCCCCAGTCTCCCGGAACAGGAGATCTTGATCCCCTTTACCCCAAGCTTCATAGCCGAGCTCACACTCTTCTTCATCGCCCGGCGGAAAGATATCCGACGTTCGAGCTGCAGGGCAATGTTTTCCGCCACTAACTGGGAGTCGGTCTCGGCCCTACGAACTTCCTGAATGTTTAAATAAAGCTCTTTATCGGTCATCTTTTCGAGCTCACTTTTAAGATTCTCTACCTCGGTGCCTCGTTTGCCAATGATGATTCCCGGGCGAGCGGTATAGATATTAACCTTAACCTTCTGAGCTGCCCGCTCGATAGTTATCTTGGAGATCCCGGCATGCTGGAGCTTCTTCTTAATATATTTCCGTATTTTTATGTCCTCATGGAGCAATCGGGAAAATTCTTTCTCCGCATACCACTGAGACTCCCAGGTCTTGGATATCCCTAATCTGAAGCCAATCGGATGAACTTTCTGTCCCACTTCTTCTCCTCCTCCGGATCCTCTATTTATTCCTCTTCCAAAACGACCTTGATGTGGCTGGTGCGCTTCCGGATAGGATGAGCTCTTCCCATTGGGACTGGCCTGAATCGTTTTAGCACCGGACCCTGATCCACACAGATAGTGCTTATATAAAGGGTATCCACATCAATATCTCCTCTCTGCTTAGCATTGGCTACCGCAGAATTTACTACCTTACTTATAGGCTTGGCCGCTGCTTTTCTGGTAAACTGCAGAATATGCAGGGCCTCCTCCACTTTTTTCCCCCGGATCAGGTCTACCACTGGTCGCACCTTGGTAGGAGAAATACGCACATACTTGGCAATCGCTTGAACCGCCATTTATCCCCCCGATCTTCCTTAATGTCTCTTCATTACCTTGGTCTTCCGTTCTCCGGAGTGAGCATGAAAGATCCGAGTTGGAGAGAACTCTCCCAGCTTTTGGCCTACCATATTTTCAGTAACAAAGACCGGAATAAACTTCTTGCCGTTATGAACCACAAAGGTGAGCCCGATCATTTCTGGAGTAACGGTAGAACGACGTGACCAAGTTTTGATCACCCTCTTGCTCTCTTCCCGCCTAACTGCTTCAACCTTTCGCATCAAGCTTTCTTCAACATAAGGTCCCTTCTTCAAAGAGCGCCCCATTTTACCTCCCGCTATTTTCTTCGCTTTACTATATATATATTTTTCTTCTTTCTTCTGGTGCGATAGCCCTTGGTGGGAATGCCCCAGGGAGAGACCGGATGAGGATTGCCCTGACCAGCCTTTCCTTCTCCTCCCCCGTGGGGATGGTCTACCGGATTCATTGATACTCCCCGATTGTGGGGCATCCGGCCCAGCCACCGTTTCCTCCCTGCCTTTCCTAATACAATACTCTCATTATCCACATTTCCGATCTGGCCGATAGTGGCCAGGCAATCCTGATGAACCAGACGGAGCTCACCTGAGGGGAGCCTGATCGTGGCATATTTCCCTTCCTTGGCCATCACTTGCCCGGAAGAGCCAGCACTCCGGATCATCTGTCCCCCTTTGCCTTTCTTCAACTCCAGGTTATGGATCACCGTTCCTGCCGGAATATTGCGTAAGGGCAGAGTATTTCCGGCTCCGATCTCAGCCTCACTGCCGGCAATAACACTCTGTCCTACCTTAAGTTCCAGAGGAGCAATGATGTAGCGCTTCTCTCCATCGGCATAATTAAGCAGGGCTATCCGGGCCGAGCGATTGGGATCATATTCAATCGATGCTACTCGAGCTGGTATCCCGAACTTGTCGCGTTTAAAATCAATAGTCCGGTACCTTCTTTTATGTCCCCCTCCGATGAAGCGGCTGGTGATCCGCCCGTAACAGTTTCTACCTCCGGTCTTCTTCAGTGGCCGTAGCAGGCTTTTCTCCGGCTGCGAGGAAGTAATCTCTTCAAAGCTCGAGACCGTCTGAAAGCGCCGTCCGGGAGAGGTTGGTCGGTATTGCTTTGTCGGCATAACCGCTAAACTCCTTCAAAGAAATCGATTTTAGCTCCCTCGCTTAAGGTCACCATCGCCTTCTTCCAGTTGGGCCGTTTTCCTATATTTCTTCCCATCCGCTTTACTTTGCCAGCGACCTGGAGGGTGCGCACATCAAGCACTTTTACCTTAAAGATAGTTTCCACCGCTCGTTTAATCTCCAGTTTATTGGCCTTTAGATTTACCTCAAAGGTCACCTGATTCTGCTGATCCCGGCAGATATTACTTTTCTCAGTGATCAGCGGTCGTTTGATTACTTGATAAATATCCTTCATTTGCTCAGCTGTTGAGTTATCTTTTCTACTGACTCTCGGGTAAGAAGCAATTGTTCATATTTCAGAAGGTCATAAGTATTTAGCCCTTCCCAGCGTAAAACCTTAAAGCCCGGGAGATTTCTTGCCGATCTTTCCAGATTGAAATTCTTTCCCTCGGTGACAATCAAGGCGTTACTTAGCTCCATGGCCTTAAGTATCTCGAGAAAGGAACGGGTTTTAATCTCGGCTAGATCTAACTTATCGACGATCATTAATTTTCCCTGGCTTAATTTTAAGGCCAGAGCTGAACGTAGTGCCGCCTTCCTGACCTTTTTGGGAAGGGGGTAGCTGTAGCTGCGGGGAGTAGGTCCGAAAATCACCCCTCCCCCCCGGCTTAGCGGCGATCGAATACTTCCGGTCCTCGCCCTTCCCGTTCCCTTCTGCCTCCAGGGCTTCCTCCCTCCCCCTCTTACCTGGCCTCGACTCTTGGTAGAGGCAGAGCCCCTCCGTCGGCAGGCTAACTGCCATTTGACCGCTTCGTAGAGGAGATGGTCCTTGGGCTTGGTGGCAAAAACCTCTTCGGGCAGCTCAACCTGTCCAATCCTTTTTCTTTCCTGATCATAAAGATCCAAAGCAGGCATAGTTTTATCCTAAAAAAATCTTAAATCAAATTACTCCACCACCTGATTCGTCACCGTTCCCTTTATTATCAGGATGCTGTTCCTCGCCCCGGGAACTGTTCCTTTTAGTAGTAGTAGATTGTTGGCTTCATCTATTCCCACAACCTGCCGATTCTTGATAGTAACTCTTTTATTACCCATATGTCCCGGCATCTTCTTTCCCTTAAACACCCGGCTGGGAAAAGCGGAGGCGCCAATTGATCCGGGGGCCCGGTGAAACATCGAGCCATGGGAAGCCGCCCCACCTTTGAAATGATACCGTTTCATCACACCGGCAAATCCCTTACCCTTGCTTTTCCCAGAGACACTCACCCGTTCCCCTACTTTAAAGATACCTACTGAGACCCCCTGTCCAACCTCATACTGGTCTACCTCCTGCACTCGAAACTCCCGGAGATGATAGTAGGCAGTCCCCCCGCTCTTTTCGAAATGTTTTTGCAGGGGTTTATTAACCCTCTGCGTTTTCTTCTCGAGAAAGCCTAATTGCAGGGCACAATAACTATCCTTTTCTTCGGTCTTCTTCTGAATCACCTTGCAGGGACCGGCCTCAACTACTGTTACTCCAATCCTTTTCCCCTCCTCGGAGAAGATCTGGGTCATCCCTACCTTTCTTCCAATAATCCCCTTTTGCATCCTGTCTACCTATCTTCAAGTTTAAGAAATCAGGAGCTTCCTCAAAAATCCTTCAGTGGGGACAACTCATGAATTGCCCATACTGGATAGCCGGGGCATGTAGGGGTGGACCTCTGTATCCACCCTTATTAGGGGCGACAGAGACGTCGCCCCCTACATTGCAGGGCTAGAAAGCCCCGCCTATCCCTATTTCAATCCGCCTTAGGCGGATCCCATAAAGACATAAAAATTTGAGGAGACATCTTAGCTCTTGATCTCCACATCCACCCCGGCCGAGAGATCCAGCCTCATCAGAGCATCCACGGTCTGTTGATTGGGCTCCAGGATATCCAGCAACCTCTGGTGAGTTCGCTGTTCAAACTGTTCCCGGGACTTTTTATCAACATGGGGAGAACGCAATACCGTAAACTTCTGAATCCTGGTGGGCAAAGGAATGGGCCCCACTACCCGAGCACCAGTTCGTTTAGCAGTCTCCACAATCTCCAGGGCCGATTGATCCAGCAGCCGGTGATCGTAGGCTTTCAGTCGAATCCTGATCTTCTGAGTTACCATATTTATTGTAGGTCGGGCATCATGCCCGACATAATGACGGGTTTACCATGTCCTGAGCCCGTCGAAGGAAAGCCCGCCTTACCAAAGAAAATAGCAGGGGCTGTCAAGCAGTGGCAGAGAATCTGGGAGGTGATCACTTGATGATCTCACTTACCACCCCGGCCCCTACGGTCTTTCCCCCCTCCCGAATGGCAAACCTCAACTCCTTCTCCATCGCAATCGGCATGATTAGCCCCACCTCTACCTCAATATTGTCCCCGGGCATCACCATCTCCACCTTCTCCGGTAACTTCACTATCCCGGTAACATCCGTAGTGCGAAAA
>SDBT01006185.1_pt1 | contig 19938 bp, 16 predicted proteins | sample 2277101 | NCBI WGS metagenome assembly SDBT01 (sample SAMN10404973, study PRJNA504765) | marine sediment metagenome | isolation source: marine sediment core GS10_PC15, 103 cmbsf | place: Arctic Ocean: Southern Knipovich Ridge | collected 2010 | reverse complement strand
TCAACTTCTCTTAGTTTGTTGATGATCTGTTCCGGAGTGTAAGTTTTTCTTACCATGTGTGCCCCCTTTCTAAGTCCTTATACTAACACTAGAGCTGGACTAGTTTTGGGGGGGCAGGTCATTTTTGAGAAGGGATAAGTCGCTAGCCGCATCATACATTACCTTGAGGGTATTACGATTCTCAAAGAGAATTCTAAGAGTGTTATTATCTATTTGAAGAGGGTCAATTAGTACCTTATTATATCCATCATATATTTGTATTAAGCATAGTTTTATGCCATAAGAATGCAGAAATAAATCAGCTTCTATATCAAGAGCCAGAATATGTTGGTTTCTGTTGTCTAATTCCTTTAAATAATCACGAAGGTCTGTATTAGTTTCAATGCAAGTATAATCCATCAGTATCCTATATAAGGTGATTGGAATAATAATACCATTTACAGTGCAGAAAGTTGTTACTTTGTGGGCGGTAAGTTCGTTAGCAAAATGTTAGCAAATGGTGGGGTCGAGTGTAGGCCGTACAGGTCTCGAACCTGTGATACCCTGATTAAAAGTCATGGAGTGTCATGGTCAATCTATTGGCACCCTCTTGGACATGAAGTTGCCATTCCTTGAAGAATTCGGCTAAGATATTAAACGACCGTGGAATAATACTTACAACCTCTTCCCCACTCGACCACTCGTACGTGCAAGAAATCAGGCGCAGTGCTATAAACGGTCAATAGTAAACAACAAGGGAACGGAGGCCTTATCAGGAAATGAGCATTACCGAACTGGTAAAGCAGGGCAAATTTGTGGTAACTGCGGAAATCGGTCCGCCTAAAGGCGTTGATATTCAGGAGATGCTGGAGACAGCCGAAATGATACGAGGCAGAGTGGACGCCATAAATGCCACTGACCAGCAGAGCTCGGCAATGAGGCTGGGCTCATTGGCCACCTGCTGCATTCTGAAACAGAAGGGTCTGGAGCCAGTCTTTCAGGTAACGTGCCGGGACCGAAATCGCATTGCCCTGCAATCTGACCTGCTCAGTGCCTCTGTTCTGGGCATTGAAAATGTGCTCTGCCTGACCGGTGACCACGTTTCCCTTGGTGACCACCCTCAGGCTAAACCGGTCTTCGACCTTGATTCGGTCTCTCTCCTTCGCGCGGCAAAAGAGCTGGAACAGGGTAAAGACCTGGCGGGGAAGGAGCTGGAGGGGTCGCCCAGGTTCTGCCTCGGGGCGGTGGTTTCACCGGCCTCCGAGCCGGTAGAGCCTCAAATCATCAAGATGGAGAAGAAAGTGAAGGCCGGGGCGGAGTTCATCCAGACGCAGGCGGTCTATGAGCCGAAAAAGTTTGAGGAATTCATGAAAGCAGCCGCCCATCTCAAAGTGCCGGTGATGGTGGGCATCGTGCTTCTGAAATCCGCCGGTATGGCGCGGTTTATGAACAAGAACGTGGCCGGGGTGCACGTGCCTGATAACTTAATCGAGGAGATGGATGAGGCTGAGGACCGGGCGAAAAAGAGCATTGAGATTGCGGCCCGTCTTATCAAAGAGATGAAGTCAATGTGCCAGGGCGTACATATCATGGCCATCGGCTGGGAAAGAAAAGTCCCTGAAGTACTGGATGCCGCCGGACTCTGATATTGCTCGATGGTTTTTATATTGCAGAGAGCGATGCTGATTATTGGATATGAACCAATCACAGACCTTGTCACTCGATGATTAGCAATATAGAATAGGCTGGGAGGTGTATTATTACCACTGGTGCCGGTGGTCCTACCGTACCCGGAGAAAGAGAGAGACCCGGACTTACCCCGGAAGAATCAGCTCTGGTCGTAAGAATCGGCGTCTTCGTCAAGATGAGGTGGCTGGCGATTGCCGGTGTTCTCATCGCCAGCCTGATAGCTACCCAGGTATTCCACATCCAGTTTTCCCTCGTGCCAATCTACATCATCTGTACCGTGATGACCGTCTACAATTTCTTCTTTATGTATCAGGCAAGGCACCTGAATGCTGAAGCCGGCGATTCGCTGCCAGAGACGCTTGCCGTCCCATTGCGCCGCTTCCTTATCATACCAAGGACAACTTCTCCGCTGATTGCGAGGGCCCGGGCTACAGGTAACGTCCATGTCATCGTAGACCTGGCGGCACTTACCATGCTGCTGCACTATACCGGCGGTATTGAAAATCCCTTTATTTTCTATTTTGTCTTCCACGTGATTCTCGCTGGCATATTGCTCCATTACCGCGTCGCTTATCTGGTCGCCACCTGGGCCATCTTGCTCGTTTTATTGCTGGTTGGGCTAGAGTACTACGAGGTAATTCCACACGTCCACCTGGAAGGATTTGCCGCGGCTAGCCTTTATCAGCAGGGTTCTTATATCCTGAGCGTGCTCCTGGCGCTTTCCACGTGCCTGTATGCTTCCGCATATATGGTTACCAGCGTATCCGGGGAACTGAGGAAAAGACAGCGTGAGGTGGTTGCCCTGCAGCAGAAGGGGCTGACCGAAAAAACCCGGGAACTGGCAGAGGCGAGCGAGGAGTTAACCACACTGGAGGAAGGCAGGCAGCACCTGCTCCGCTTTCTGGCCATAGCATCGCACGACCTCAAAGCTCCCCTCTCTGCGGTACAGAGCTATATGCAGCTCATGCTCGGAGGCTTTTCCGGTGAGCTGACCGATAAGCAGAGGCAGATGCTGGAGAGAAGCAGCATAAGAATTACCGAGCAACTGGAATTAATCAGCGACCTGCTCGATATCTCTCGGATTGAAGGAGGGCAGATCGTCAAAGAGATGGAGGCGATGTCCCTCTCTCAGGTGGTGGACGATTCGGTGGAAAATGTACGCGCCATGGCCACGGATAAAAGTATAAAGCTCGGCACCAGGATGCCCGCATCCCTGCCGAAGCTTAAAGCCTCTGGTGTCCGTCTAAAGCAGGCAATCACCAACCTTCTGGTCAACGCCATAAAATTCACTCCCGAAAATGGTGAGGTACTGCTGAGGATTACCGAGCAGAATGGTGATATCTACACAGAAGTCTTGGATACGGGCGTTGGCATCGGCGCGGAAGACCTGCCCAAGATTTTCGATGATTTTTACCGCGGTAGCGACCGGGAAAAGGCAGGCTCGGGGCTGGGCCTGTCCATTGTCAGGAGAGTGGTCGAGGCACATGGCGGGAAAATATGGGCGGAAAGCCCCAATCCAGAGGATAAGAAAGGCCGGGGCAGCAAGTTTACGTTCATACTGCCCAAGAACCTGGTCATTGCCGGGAAGAAGCAGGGCCGCAAGGCGCGTGTCAAGAGCCAGAAAACGTAAATTGGCAATGAGTGTAACCCGTGATATAATCTGAAGGGAGGTCAGAAATGGCGTATAAAATACTGCTTGTCGATGATGACCCGGATATTCGCGATGTCGTCACCATGCTTCTGGAAACGAAGGGCTATGAGACAGTAACGGCCTGTGATGGCATTGAATGTCTGGCAGCATTGCGGGCTGAAGAGCCAGACCTGATGATAATTGATCTTCTCATGCCCAAGATGGATGGCTTTGCCGTATTGAAGGAGCTGGAGGACGGCAGGTGGTCGAAATATCGACGCATCCCTATCCTGATCCTGAGCTCGGTGCGCGAGGAAGCCAGCCGAAGACGCTACGAACTGGAAACGGCGCTTGAGTTCAACGTTGATGACTATGTGGAGAAGCCCATCAATCCAGAGGTCCTTCTGGAGCGTGTGGAGCGGCTGGTCAATAAAAATAAAAAAGCCTAGCTATCGAATCTTTGTGGAGAGGGCAAAACATGACCAAAATACCCAGAATACTTCTCATCGATGATGACCTTGATTTTATTGAGGCAACCAGAACTGTTCTGGAAAGCAAACCGTACGAGGTAATCGTATCGTATGATGGCGATGATGGATTGCGGAAGGCGAAGGAGGAGAACCCGGACCTGATCCTCCTTGATGTAATCATGCCGGGGAAAGACGGGTTTTCCACCGCGGAGCAATTGAAAAAGGACGCTGAGCTGAAAAAGATCCCGGTTATCATTCTGACCAGCTACGCCGAAAAGGGCGGGGGAAGTTCCATCGCCATGAGCGGCGGGCTTGCCCTTGAGACCGAGGACTATATCGATAAGCCAGTCAAGCCCGAGGAGCTGCTGAAAAGAGTGGAGAAATACCTGAAAAGGGCTGGCCTTGATGTATCCTGATAAGAACGGCAACTGATCGGTATCCCGCCTGAAACCAGTCGCCGGGACTACGCCATACAAATTAGACATTAATTAGATAACGCATGTTGCGATGCGCCCTTGGAAAGCAGGAGGAAAGTGACCGTAGCCAAAATACACGAGAAGATTACCCCCAAACCATCACTGCGGAAGAAAATTGAGGCGTTGAGCGGGCAGAAAATATCTGCCTGCTTTCAGTGTGAAAAGTGCACCAACGGGTGCCCGGTGACCTTTGCTATGGATGTTGTGCCTCACCGACTGATGCGCATGCTTCAGCTGGGACTGCTGGATGAGGCACTCCGTAGCGACACGATATGGGTCTGCGCCTCGTGCGAAACCTGCACCACCCGCTGCCCCAATGATATCGATATTGCCCACGTCATGGATACCCTCCGGCAGCTTTCTCAAAGGGAAGGGATAAAGACGGCGCAGAAGAGTGCCCCAATTTTTCATTCGGCGTTTCTATCCTCGCTGCGGAGGCATGGTCGCGTCCACGAGCCGGAAATGGCGGTGGTCTATACATTGAGGAGCGGGGGATTGAATGGCCTGAGGAAGCAGGCCGGCACCGGCATGGCCATGTTCAAACGCGGCAAGATAAAGCTCCTGCCACCCAGAGTCAGCGCCGGGCGACAGGTGAAGAATATCTTCAAGAAGGTAAAGAAATAAGGCAAGACATGGAAGTTTCTTACTATCCCGGTTGTACCGTTGAAAGCAGCGCCAGAGAGTACGGTGAGTCCGTGGCGGCAGTAGCCCGTATACTGGGCATTGACCTCAAAGAGCTGGCCGGCTGGACCTGCTGCGGTGCCGCCTCGGCTCACGCCACCGATGATATGCTGGCGCTGGCCCTGCCGGCTCGCAATCTGGAAACCGCAGATACGGCAGGGCTCGACCTGGTGGTCCCTTGCGCGGCCTGCTATTCCAGATTGAAGCACGCCGACAAGGCACTGAGGTCTAGCGAACAAATTGAAGGCGCTGGTAACAGTTACAAAGGCAATTTTAGCATCAAGCACCTGGTCGACTTCATCTGGGAAAAAGTGGGCGAGAAAGCAATTCTGGAAAAAGTGAAGAAGCCGCTGGAAGGCCTGAAGGCAGTCGGCTACTACGGCTGTTTGATTACCAGACCGCCACGGATAACTGGTGCCAGCGACCCTGATAACCCCGAATCTATGGATAATATCCTGGAAACGCTGGGCGCTGATGTGAAGAACTGGAGTTATAAGACCGATTGCTGTGGCGCCGAACATGTGCTCACCATGCCCGAAGTGGCCTGGAAGCTGATACAGAAATTGTTCGACATGGCTGAGGAAGCTGAAGCTGACGCCATCGTCGTGGCGTGCCCGATGTGCCAGTCGAACCTGGATACACATCAGGCGGAAATTTCGGCGCAGGCGGGTAAGCGTTATAACGTTCCCATTCTCTACTTCACCGAACTGATGGGGCTGGCCTTCGGCGACCCGTCAGCGGAGAAGTGGTTTGCCCGTCATTTTGTCGATCCGCGACCGCTCCTCAGAGAGAAAGGGTTACTCTAATAGAGTTGATATAATGAGCAACAACGGAAGTAAAGGAAAGTCGGGTCAGAAGAAAGTAGGTGCGGTCATGGTGGTGGGGGGTGGCATATGCGGTATGCAGAGCGCCCTTGACCTGGCCAATTCCGGCTTCAAAGTGTATCTGGTCGAAGAAACAACCTCGATTGGCGGTCGGATGTCCCAGCTGGACAAGACCTTCCCCACCAATGACTGCGCCATGTGTATGATATCGCCGAAGCTGATCGAGGTGGACAAGCACCTGAATATTGAGATTTTGTCCAATTCCCAGGTCCAATCTCTTGAGGGTGAGGCCGGCAACTTCACGGTCAAAGTGCTCAGAAAGCCGCGCTACGTGGACATTGAGAAGTGCAGTTCCTGCGGCGACTGTTTTGAGGCCTGCCCCGTTGACCTGATTAACGAGTTTGAGCAGGGCTTAAACACCCGCAAGGCTATCAACAAGCGCTACCCGCAGGCGATTCCCAGCGCGGTGGCTATCAGCAAGGCGGCGCGGCCTCCCTGCAAGCTCACCTGTCCCGCGGGATGCAACGGGCAGGGATACGTGGCCCTGATTTCCAAAGGCAAGCACCTCGAAGCCCTGAACCACATCAAGCAGTGGATACCGCTGCCGGCGGTACTGGGCAGAATCTGCCACCATCCCTGCGAACAGGAGTGCAACCGCAACGAGGTTGACCACTCAGTGGCCATCGCGCCACTCAAGCGATTTGCCGCTGATATCGTCCGGCAGAAAAGGAAAGACGGTGAAATCCCGCTGGAGGAGAGGCCGGTCATTGACAAGTCAAAGCCCAAAGTGGCTGTGGTCGGGGCCGGGCCTTCCGGGCTCACCTGCGCCTACGACCTGGTGAAGCTCGGCTATCCGGCAACCGTTTTTGAAGCCAGCCCGCAGCCCGGTGGGCAACTGTGGTCAGCCATCCCCAAGTACCGCCTGCCCAAGGACGTGCTGGCTGCCGATATTAAAGATATCGTTGATATGGGAATAGAGCTCAAGCTCAATAGCCCGGTAAACGGTAAAAATGGCCTGCAGGCGCTAAAAAAGCAGGGCTACGAGGCGATTTATCTGGCCATCGGTGCCCAGAAGAGCCGCAGCCTGCCCATTCCCGGCGTTGATTTATCCGGCGTGTTGCTGGCGCTGGACTTTCTGAAAGATATCAGCCAGGGGAAAAAGGTTAATATTGGCGATAAGGTTGTCGTCATCGGCGGCGGCAACGTGGCCATGGACGTGGCGCGGACGGCAAGGCGGCTGGGTGCCACTGACGTAACCGCAGTATGCCTGGAAAGCGCCGAGGAAATGCCCGCCCATCTCTGGGAGATAGAGGAAGCGGTGGAGGAGGGGGTCAAGGTAATGAACTCCTGGGGGCCAAACGAGATATTCGGCAAAGACGGCAAGGTGGCTGGCGTGGCGTTCAAGAAATGCACCTCCGTGTTTGACAGCGAGGGCAGGTTCAGCCCGGCCTTTGATGAAAATGCCACCACGTCCATTGACAGCGATACGGTGATCATCGCCATCGGGCAGGCGACCGACCTCTCCGTGCTGCCGGAAAGTACGAGTATTAAAACAACCCGTGGCGGCTGGCTGATTGTCGACCCGGTGACGCTGGCCACAGACGAGGAAGGCACCTTCGCCGGCGGCGATGGCGTTACCGGCCCCAAGTCGGCGGTGGAGGCCATCCAGCACGGCCACGAGGCGGCCGTATCCATTGACCGCTACCTCAACAAACTGGACCTTAAAGAAGGGCGCGAAGCGAAAAAAGAAGAGCCGGCGCCGCTGCCCGAGGGCAAGCATGAAAAGAAGAAGAGATTGAATGCCAAATACATTGACCTGCAGAAAAGGTTATCCGGCTTCGATGAAATAGTTGATGCGTTCACCGAAGAAGAAGCGATTAAAGAGGCGGAACGCTGCCTGGACTGCGGCCTCTGCAGCGAATGTCTGCAGTGCGTGTCCGTCTGTCAGGCAGAGGCCATTGACCATGATATGAAGGGGGAAGAGGTCGAGCTCCAGGTGGGTTCGGTGGTGCTGGCACCTGGCTTTGAACCCTTTGATGCCAGGATAAAAAGCGAGTACGGCTACGGCCGGATGCCCAACGTATTGACCAGTGTCGAGTTCGAGCGTATTCTCTCCGCCTCCGGCCCCTTCCAGGGGCAGGTAATGCGCCCCTCCGATGGCAACCATCCGCTCAAGATAGCCTGGATTCAGTGCGTCGGCTCGCGCGATGAGACCTGCGACCGGGACTACTGCTCATCGGTCTGCTGCATGTATGCCACCAAGGAGGCGATTATCGCCCGCGAGCATGAGAACACCATCCAGCCCACCATCTTCTACAACGATTTACGGGCATTCGGGAAGGGCTTTGAGCGTTATTATGAATCGGCCAAGAGCAAGTTCGGCATCCGCTATGTGAAAAGTATCCCTTCAGGGATAAAAGAATTACAGCAGAGCAAGAATCTGCTCATTGAATACGGCGGTGAGAACGGCGAGAAGGTGCAGGAAGAATTCGACATGGTTGTCCTCTCCATCGGGCTGCAGCCGTCGGCGAGCACCGGGGAGCTGGCGGAGAAACTCGGCATAGAGCAGAATAAATTCGGCTTCTGCCACACCGATGAACTGGCGCCGAACATCACCTCGCATGATGGCATTTACGTTGCCGGGGCGTTTGACGCCCCGATGGATATTCCCGAATCGGTGATGAGTGCTTCAAGTGCCGCCTGCCTGGCTGCTAAAGAAATCGCCGAGGCCCGTGGCACCCTGGTAACCGAAAAAGAATACCCACCGGAGAAGGATATCGCTGAAGAGGCGCCGAGAGTTGGCGTGTTCGTCTGTCGCTGCGGGTCGAATATTGCCCGCGTCGTGGACGTCCCCGGCGTTGCCGAGTATGCCAGCACGCTACCGCACGTGGTACACGCTGAAGAAAACCTCTATACCTGCTCCGCGGACACACAGAATAAGATCATCGACGCCATTACAGAGAAGGGGCTGAACCGGGTGGTGGTCGCCTCCTGCAGCCCGCGCACCCACGAGTCGCTTTTCCAGGATACCATCCGCGAGGGCTGCCTGAACAAGTTCCTCTTTGAAATGGCCAATATACGCGACCAGTGTTCCTGGGTGCATGCCACCCACCTGCCGGAAGCCACTGATAAAGCCAAAGACCTGGTGCGCATGGCGGTGGCGCGGGCGACGACTCTGGAGCCGCTCCACGAGCATACCGCGGAAGTAAAGAGGAGAGGATTGATAATAGGCGGTGGTTTATCAGGGATGACCGCTGCCCTGGAGATGGCGGGGCAGGGCTACGAGGTGGTTCTGGTGGAGAGAGAGAAGGAGCTCGGCGGCAACCTACGGCGTATTCATTACACCGCTGAAGGCGCCGACCCGCAGAAATTACTTGCTTCTCTTATCGAGCAGATTGGAAAAGAGCCGAAGGTAACCCTGTACAAAGGCGCCGAGGTGAAGAAACTCTCCGGCTATCAGGGTAACTACACTACTGAAATCAGTACTGTGGACGGGGATGCGGTTGAGGTGGAGCACGGCGTGGTCATACTGGCCACCGGCGGCGCGGAATATAAGCCGGACGAGTATCTTTACGGTCAATCGGACAGGGTGCTTACCCAGCTTGAGCTTGAGGAAAAAATTATCGGCAGCAGTGACGAGGTTAAAAAACTGAATTCGGTGGTCATGATACAGTGCGTCGGTTCGCGGGAAGAGGCACACATGTACTGCAGTCGTATCTGCTGCACCCAGGCGGTGAACAACGCCCTGAAATTGAAAGAGATGAACCCGGATACCGAGGTCTATATCCTCTACCGTGACATACGCACCTACGGCATGAATGAACTGCTCTACCGTCAGGCCAGGGAAAAGGGAGTGACCTTTATCCGTTATGATGTGGAGAGGAAACCTGAGGTAAGTAACGGAAACGGCAAACTGGCGGTAACCGTCTATGACGAGGCACTGGGCGCGGAAATCCAGCTTGAGCCTGACCGGCTGGTATTGAGTGCCGCAGTTCGACCGCAGGCCGACGCTGTGGAGTTCGCCAGCAAGTTGAAGCTGCCTCTCACCCAGGACAGATTCTTTATGGAAGCGCACATGAAGCTGCGCCCGCTCGATTTCGTCAACGAGGGGATGTACCTGTGCGGTCTGGCCCATTCCCCCAAGTTCATCTCGGAGTCAATCGTGCAGGCGAGGGGGGCGGTATCGCGGGCGCTGACCATCCTCTCCAAGCCGTACCTGATGGTCGGCGGGATAGTCTCGGTGGTTGATGAGGACAGATGTGTGGCCTGTCTTACCTGCGTTCGCTCCTGCCCGTTCGATGTTCCGAAGATAAACGAGGAAGGGGTGGCCTGTATTGAAGCGGCCGCCTGCCAGGGCTGCGGTATCTGCGCCAGCCTCTGCCCGCGCAAGGCGATAAAGCTGCAGCATTATAAAGATGAACAGGTAACGGCCAAGACGGCGGTTCTGGCCGGGAGTTAAGAGAAAGGAGTTGACATGGCCGGAGAATATGAGCCGAAGGTAGTAGGATTCTGCTGCCACTACTGCGCCTATTCGGCCGCTGACCTCGCCGGCTCCATGCGCCTGGAGTATGCCCCGAACGTGCGCATCGTCAAGCTGATGTGTACCGGCAAGGTGGATACGCTCCATCTGCTCAAGGCGTTTGAGGACGGCGCCGACGCCGCCTTTGTGGCTGGCTGAGAGGAAGGCAATTGTCATTTCCTGGAAGGAAATCTCAGAGCCAAGAAGAAGGTTGAGCAGGCCAAGAAGCTGCTCGAAGAGGTGGGCATCGAGCCGGAACGGGTGGAGATGTTCAATATGGGTGCCTCCGATGCCCCGCTGTTCGCTGCCGCCTGTAATGAGATGACGGAGCGGGCAAAGCGTCTGGGGCCCAGTCCTCTGAAAAAGGAGAAAGTGAAGCCGTGATAGTTGCCGAAAGGAAACCCTTTGCCGAGATTAAGGAGGAAACCAAGGGCTACAAGAAACTGCTGGTTCTTGGCTGCGGTACCTGTGTCAGTGTCTGCCAGGCCGGGGGTGAAAAAGAGGTGGAACTGCTGGCCACCGAGCTCCGAATGGCCGATAAGATAGACGGCCGGCAGGTTGAGATTGACGAGCTGACCGTACAGCGACAGTGCGACCGCGAGTACCTTGAGTCGATAATGGAAAAGATGAAGGAATATGACGTTGTGCTGTCCATGGCCTGCGGCGCGGGTGTGCAGTTTGTCGCTGAGATGCTGGAGGCGATGCCGGTGCTCCCTGCGGTGAATACCCGCTTCATCGGGGTGACCGCCGATGAGGGTCTCTGGCTGGAGAAATGCCGTGCCTGTGGCAACTGCCTGCTCGCCGACTACGGCGGTATCTGTCCTATGACCATGTGCGCCAAGAGTCTGGTCAACGGACCCTGCGGCGGGTACAAAGACGGCAAGTGCGAGACCAGCCCGGAGCGGAACTGCGCCTGGGTAATGATATACGAGCGTCTCTCCAAACAGGGCAAGCTGGAAAAAATGCAAGAGACTTCGGCGCTTAAAGACTACAGCGCCCAGAGCCACCCGGCGCGGCAGGTGAATGAAGCATACACCAAACCCGAGCTATCGACGGCCAAGGAGAAGTAAGAACACACTTTCAAAATTTCTGATCACAGCTTATTTTGTATTAACAGCATTAGTCAAACTGGGCTATACTGTATAAAAGTAATAAAGATTGAGGGTATTAACCATGGGACTTATATATTCACTGCGTGAAGTTGCTGCCGATAAATCTCAACTGGGGAATAAAGGCGCCAATCTGGTAAAAATGACCCAGCTGGAGCTCCCGGTTCCCCCTGGCTTTGTGGTGTCAATAGAGGCCTACAAGAAGTGGCAAGAGACCAGGTCACTGCCCGATGAGGTCATAGGAGATGCGCTGGCTTCACTTGAAGCCGAGATGAACCGGAAGATGGGGAAGGGGTTGGAGGTATCAGTGCGTTCCTCGGCCCCGGTATCAATGCCAGGTATGATGGATACCATCCTGAACATCGATGATACGCGCAAGATGAGGAACGCCATAAAGAGCATCTTCGAATCATGGGATAATCTGCGGGCCGTCGAATATCGTCGGCTTAACAACATTCCCGCCACGCTCGGAACCGCTGCCGTAGTGCAGGCTATGGTATACGGGAACCGTGACAAGAAATCGGGGACCGGCGTGATCTTCACCCGAAACCCGAGCACGGGCGATAAAGAACTCTTTGGCGAATATTTGAGCGAAGCCCAGGGCGAAGACCTGGTTTCCGGCGTAAGTACTCCCCAGCCCATCGGGCAGTTGAAATCGGCCATGCCGGAAATCTATGACGAACTGGAGAGCATCGCTCAAAGGCTGGAAAGGCACTTCTGTGAAATGCAGGATATCGAGTTCACGGTTGAATCGGGAAAGCTCTATATACTGCAGACTCGCTCGGGCAAAAGGAGTGGCCACTCGGCGGTAAAAATTGCCGTTGACATGGTTAATGAGAATCTTATAACGCGCGATGAAGCCATAATGCGCGTATCTGCGGATGATATCCGCGGGCTTTTACACAAGCAACTCAAGACGCCGGATAAATACCAACCGATAGCTAAAGGGCTCAATGCAGCACCCGGAACGGCAAGCGGCAGAGTGGTATTCACTGCCTCAGAGGCACTTGCTCAATCGCAAAAAGGGGTCCCTGTAATCCTGGTGCGCCCTGAGACCAATCCTGATGATATCCAGGGGATAGCGGCTGCAGACGGTGTATTAACGCAAAGGGGCGGTCTGACTTCTCACGCTGCCATTGTAACCAGGGCTATGGGCAAACCCTGCATCTGCGGGGCTGAAGGAATAGACATAGACCTCGAAGCACGGCAGTTCTCAGCCAATGAAACGGTCGTGAAGGATGGTGATGAGCTGACGGTTGATGGCACCTATGGCAACGTGTACCTGGGGGTCCTGCCTGTGGAGGATGTCGGTCTCAGCGCTGAACTTGGAGAACTCATGAGCTGGGCGGATGGCTTTAAACGACTGGGAGTCAGGGCCAACGCTGACATGCCGGAGATGATAAGGGAAGCCAGAAGATTTGGCGCTGAAGGCATCGGCCTCTGCCGTACGGAGCGAATGTTCAGTGCCCCCGAGCGTCTCTCCGCGATTAGAGAATATATACTGGCGGAAAGAGGAACGCAACGTAACGTGGCCATAGAACGTTTGCGTGAATTGCAGCAGTTGGACTTCGCCACTCTTTTCAGGGAAGTGCAGGGCCTTCCGATTATCATAAGGCTCCTTGACCTGCCATTACATGAATTCCTGCCCTCTGAAGAACAGATTAGTGACCCCAGAATAAGAAGGAGAATCGCCGAGCTCCACGAGACCAATCCCATGCTCGGACACAGAGGAGTAAGGCTGGCCGTGACGGACCCGGAAATATACAAAATGCAGATCGAGGCAATCGAGCAGGCAAGAACTGAGGTGCCCACGGATGTGTCTATTATGATACCACAGGTTATCACAGCGCAAGAGGCGCTGGCGATTAAGAAGCTGGTCAAGACTGTAAATGTAAGAATAGGTGTTATGATGGAGACAGTGCGCGCCTGCATGCGTGCAGGGCAGTTAGCCAGCGAGGTGGATTTCTTTTCTTTCGGCACCAACGACCTCACCCAGGCAGTCTTCTCTTTTAGCCGGGAAGATGCGGAAAAGAAGTTCCTGTCAACATATCTGCAACTGGGGATATTACAGGATAATCCCTTTGAGGTTCTGGATGTAAAGGGCGTTGGTCGGCTGATGGAAACCGCCATATTCTGGGCGCGTCGAGCTAAAAGAAAGCTGGAAATCGGCGTTTGCGGAGAGCAGGCGGGGGAGCCGCGGTCTATCTCTTATCTACATGGTATAGGCGTTGACTATGTAAGCTGCAGTCCTTTCAGGATACCAATAGCCAGGTTAGTGGCCGCACAGGCCGCGCTCCAGGACAAGGCTTCTCAAACTTCTTTGGAAGTTCCCTCTAAATAACAGCGTCTATTCAGAGTGACCTGCCCCCCAAAAAGGAGTCCAGTTATAATGCTCCTTTCTTTGACTACACCATGTGACGTTTGGGTTTCCTGGAATCATTGACAACCGCCAGCCTGGAACCTAACATTGGTCTAAATAAAACCTGAAGAATCCTAATAGAGATGGAGAGAGGTTTCTGAAGAATAATAAATCCAGAATCTTTTACGGCTACAGGGTATTAGCGGTCTCGATACTGTGCCTGGGCACCTTTTCTGGAAGCGGTGTTGGTTCATTCAGTCTCTTTGTCAATTCCCTGCAGTCCGAGTTTGGCTGGGGTAGAGGCGAGATTATGCTCGCCTTCACCATCTTTTTCCTGCTCACCGGCGTGGCGGCGCCACTGGTCGGCAGCATCGTTGACCGTTATGGAGCCAGGGGAGTAATATCCGCTGGAGCACTAGTCACCGGTCTCGGCTTCGTTTCTCTTTACATGCTGCAGAGTCTCTGGCACCTCTATATAGCCTACTTCTTCATCGGCGCCGGCATGTCAGCATTCGGCCACGTGCCGTCAAGCGCCATGATTTCCAACTGGTTTGTCAAAAGGCGTGGCACAGCTATCGGTATCATGTCTACCGGCATTGGCGCGGGCATTTTCGTGGTGGCGCCACTAGTCGGTAGCTTCCTCATCCCGGTCTTTGGCTGGCGGGTGGCTTACCTTACGCTGGGGATAATCGCCTGGGGTTTAATCCCGCTGGCAATCTTCGTTGTCAGAACTAAGCCCTCCGAAATGGGCCTTTATCCGGATGGCGCTACCAGTTCTGATGAAGTAGCTAAAACAGGAGCATCCGGCCAGGCCATAAAAGGATTGGACCTCAGGACAGCGCTGGGCACCATGGCGTTCTGGCTGGTGTCAGTCACCTTTTTCGTCAGCGCGTTCAGTTCACTGGGGTTTAACCAGAGCATGGTACCATATTTGCAGGATGCCGGCTTCTCGGTGTCGGTTGCTGCAGGCGCCCTGACCATTCTGGGCCTGGGCAGCGCCATCGGTAAATTTTCCTTCGGCTGGCTCTGCGATAAGATTAAAGCGAAGCAGGCATGTGCCCTCAGCATTGTCCTGCTTATAACTGCCGCGATTATACTGATGTTTATCCGTTCCACATCCCCATTGGCCATTATCTGGTTTGACGCCCTACTCTTTGGGCTAGGAGCGGGAGGCTGGCTGCCCACCATGTCCATGCTGGTCAGCCGTAATTTTGGTCTTGCTTCCTATGGAACCATCATCGGCATGGTATCACTGTTACAGGCCATTGGCGGCGCCGCCGGCCCTCTATTCAGCGGATATATGTTCGACACCGCGAATACGTATTACTGGACATTTATCATCTTCTTATGTCTGTATGTCGTAGCCATCCCCGCTGTCCTAGCGGTGCGTCGGCCCAAATCATTCGTTTAAAACAGTTGAAGAGAAGCTGAAGATGGTCTAAAAACAAAGACGGCAATAGCTTTTCATTGCCATCTTTGCACATTAGTCCGATATGTCACCTCATTGCATAATCTGCCAAATCGTTCCTTTTTATACTGCCCAACAATATGATGTTTTGTGTGATTAACGTAGATAGGTCTGGTTCGCTACTCTGTTGTCATTGCGAAGAGGTGCTTGCTGACTTCAAGCCTTTGACTGCGATAAGCTATTATTCTTAACTTCTTCAGTAATACGATGTAAACAGGAAGGGAGCTTTAAGGGCTCCCTTCCTGGCAATCCATTGCTCCCAATTCAGTAGCCAAAAACTGATTGTGTAGGTGACTCCGTCTATGACGATTTCGATATCATCCACGTAAGCCTCAGTTTGGCATACCCAATTGTCCACCTCTGTCTCTAGCTTCACTACCGTTGCATCACCATCGATAACAGGAGTTGTCATTTCACTTTCGGGGTCACTGGCTACTATGCCTGATTTCCATTGCCCAAGCGTGCCGGATGGGGCATTCAGGTCACCGCTGCCCATCTTGGTTACCCAGAAGGTGGTGTTGTCAGTGATGGCGCTGAAGCCGTCACCCGGGGTGAGTTCAAAAGTCTGCAGCCATGTGGTGTTATAGCTTATCTCACCGGTAAGTGTGGCGATTGACCTGGGAGCGTCAACGCAGTTGAGGTTCATTTCTGCGGTCAGCATATCCTCGTTGTCTACAACGTTGTCCGTGTTGCAGTCCAAAGTTATGTCAATATGGGGCGGGTATCCGGACGCGGCGTAAACCCACCAGGATATTGATTCGATATCACCTAATTTTGTCACTTGTAGCCATTGACGTCAAATCACTGCTTTCTTACAGAAAGCAGTGATTTTAGATTCGTGCCGCTCAACCTATTGTGAGCGGCTGATTCAGTATATCAGGGTCACCCCAGCATTGACCTTTTGCACCCACGAAGTGCGGAAAGCCAAAAATGCAGCTTGTTCTATAATAAAATTCATTTTTCATTCGTGAGAAAAGTGGGTAGATAAGAAATCATAATAAATAAAGCGGAGCTAACTATGGCAATCGATTCTAACAAGACGGGCAGCGCCCTAAACACCATAGTGCTGAGTCGCGGTGAAATTGAACAGCAACTCAGCATGAAAGAAGTATTAGAGGTTGTGGAAAATGCTTTCGAACTCAAAGCGCAAGGCAAGGCGATTATGCCCTGCAAAATTTATCTGGAGCTGCCAGAATATCACGGCGATTTCAGGGCAATGCCTGCCTATATTGATGGAAGCGTCGGTATGAAATGGGTGAGCGTCTACCCTGATAACCGTCGGTATAATCTGCCAACCCTGATGGCTTTAATTATTCTATGTGACCCCAAGACTAGCTACCCGCTTGCCATTATGGATGGTACCCATATCACCAACATGAGAACCGGGGCTGCCGGGGGAATAGCGGTTAAATATTTGGCCAGGAAAGACTCCTCGGTTGTTGGAATGATAGGAGCCGGCAAACAGGCGGAAGCGCAACTGCTCGCTATGAGCGAGATTTTGCCAAGAATTGATGAGGTTAAGGTATATTCCCGACCGGAGGAAACCGGCCAGAGATTTTCCCAGAAGATGGCGGCAGGACTGAATATAAACATTCATCCTGCTGAAACCGCTGAAGCGGCAGCGCAGGCTGATATCGTGGTAACCACTACCTACGCTACTGGCCCGGTAGTTAAGAAGACACATATCAATCCGGGAATCCATATTAATGCCATCGGAGCCGATGCGCAAGGAAAGCAAGAGATTGAAGTTGACCTGTGGCTAGGTGCCAAGATTGTCATAGATGAATTTGAGCAGGCTTGTCATTCTGGCGAAATCAATGTGCCCTTAACCAAGGGTCAGATAAAAGTCGAAGATATATACTGCTCCTTGGGAGAAGTAGCTGCTGGCATGAAGAAGGGCCGGGGAAATGACACCGAGATAACTATTTTCGATTCCACCGGTCTGGCAATTCAGAATATTGTCTGTGCCAAACTCGCATATGAGAAAACTAAGAGCGGGAACTTCCCCGCTCTCGATTTTTTTTGACTAGTTAGGAACCCTTCTTTCCTATTCTGGGACCTACCTGCACACTTACTTGGTTTGTTATACTCTCTCTCCTGGAGCCAAGTCCTTTCATTGGTGCCATACAACTTGCCCTGGACCATCTTGACCGGGATGCAAATGAAGGTCTAGAATTCGATAGACATAGTAATGCAGGCAGAAATCTGGATAGGGAACGCCTATCTTTAGTAATGCATTGCTGATACTAGCGGTATCCAGGACGAAGGAATATGGGCGGTATTAAGGAATCACAGGGTCGGAGAAGCGATTAACAAAATGAAGACTGCTGGCTGCGCAAGATCTCAAAAAGACTATGAGCGGTAAACACTGGATAGGTGTAGGCGCAAGCATAACCCTGGGGCTTATTTTTATTGTCGCCGGTGTGGGTAAATTGCTGCACCAACCCGAGGCGGTGAGAATTTTCTTCATCCCGTTGCCTGACTTTTTGACGGCAACTTTGACAAAGGCTGTTTTTAGCTGGCTTCCCTACATAGAGTTTACGGTTGGTTTGCTATTAATTATCGGCGTTGCGCCCAAGCTTGTGGCCACTCTATCCTCGATGCTGATTGCTGGCTTTATCGCTCATAATGCCTTATTGATTAGTTATGGACTATGGGCTGAGCCCTGTGACTGCTTTGGCAAACTGAAAATAGTACCCTACACCGAGCTCTCAATCATAGGTTCACTGTATTTGGATATAGTAATGCTGGCTTTAGTCTTAATCATATTGTTCTGGCATCGGGGCAGTTTCTTCAATATTTATCCTTGGTTCTTGGCGAGAGAGTAAAGTGTAAATTATTGTGATCATATTTTGATTTGATTCAGTTCCGATATGGGAGATAGTGAAATAAGCGATTTTAGGGGATTGACATTTTGGTAACCGCCACATATAATTCTACCCACAGTATACGAAAGAACTTTTTTAGCTTTAAAGCTCTAAGAGTGAAATCGAGGAGGATATCAAAGGGTTAATCGAAGCGAATTAAGTTGCTTGAGAAAGTCACGCAGTGGGGGGGGCGTTGAACCGTCACCCGTAATTGGTCACTTGAGTGACGGGGAGCCAATAGTGAAACCGACCTATTCAGGTCGGTTTCGATTTTGCGGAGGGGATAATTTCCTAAAAGGGCAGAAACATACTCACTTAGCAGCCATACTCCGGCTTGAAGGGGACAATATATTCTTACTTAAAAAGAAGGAGGTGATGACTTTCGACAGGAGAAAAGATTACAAGGCTGGATTCCAAAATTTTAGGAGAAGAAAATGAGTAAAACACAGATATTAGCTTTGTCGATAGTAGTGGTATTGGTTGGTGGCTTGGTTGCCGCTGGTTGTGCGGCTCCGGCACCAACGCCAGCTCCAGCTCCAGCACCAGCGCCAGCTCCGGCACCAGCTCCGGCGGCACCTGAAGAGGTATTTAAATGGACAATGCAATCTTTCGCCGAGCCAGGAGACCCCTGCTGGGACCCGGTGTCGCTACAGTGGGTTGATAGGCTTGTCGAAGCAAGCGGTGGACGCTTGGTTATTGATACTTTCCCCGGCGGCGCTATCGTGCCGGCAAGTGAAGAGACTGATGGGCTGATGACCGGCGTGCTGGACCTGGCTACTTCCTGTGGTGGTTATGCCATGCATCTTGACCCGGCGGCCAGTCTTTTCGATTCAATGTCCGGCGGACTGACATCGGTACAGCTGGCATACTGGTTCCGCGGCGGCGGAGGTTACGAATATGCCCGAGAGATGTATGCTCCGTGGAACATATATTATGCCGCCGAAATGTTACTGTCTCCCGAAGACTGGGCATATTCGACAGTAAGGCTGGACACCGTGGCTGACCTTAAGAAACTGAAGATGCGCACTGCCGGTTATGGCGGGGAAATCCTCGACCGACTGGGTGCATCTACCGTCTTCCTTCCCGGTGGCGAGCTGTACGAGTCTGCTCAGCGTGGTGTCATCAATGCTTTTGAGTACATGGGTGCCAAACCAGGCTGGGAAATGGGCTTCCACGAAGTGGTTGACTATCTCTACGTCTCTTACACCCGCGCTCCTTCTGATGGTTGCAACTATCTGGTAAACCAGCAATCTTTGAATGAGCTTCCCGCAGACCTCCAGGCGATAGTAGTGTACGTTTCGGAAAATGAAATGACCACATTCTACGATCTGATGATGCAGGAGGATGCAGTTTACATGGAGAAGTGGAAGGACTATGGCGTGGAAGTTCTACCTCTTCCGAAGGCGGTAGAAGACGCATTTGTAGCCGAGGCCGCAAAGTTCTTCGACGATAAAATAGTAGAGTTCGGGGCGGATTCTTACTTCGCCAAGATAGTGAAATCCCAGCGTGCATTCAAGGAGATGTGGGAGGCAGCCGGTATTCGCTAGAACTGAAGCACTCCGAATGAATGCGCTTGCGTGCTAGACAAGTACCCCCCGCTTTGGGAATATTCTCGGGGCGGGGGGTAAGCTAAAGACAATGTATATCTTGTTTGAATTTTGTTGACCTCCGGGAAAAGAGATACTTCTCTTTAAGAGGGCAGGTTATTTAAAAAGTGATAGGTTGCGAAGTATGAAAAAAACGTTGCGGGTTATTGAAACCATCAGCCAGTACTCAGGGAGAGTATTCATGTGGTTCACCCTGGCTCTGGTACTGTTGCTTACCATGGAAGTATTCATGAGATACGTGCTGAACAACCCAACGATAT
>SDBT01006184.1_pt1 | contig 19940 bp, 17 predicted proteins | sample 2277101 | NCBI WGS metagenome assembly SDBT01 (sample SAMN10404973, study PRJNA504765) | marine sediment metagenome | isolation source: marine sediment core GS10_PC15, 103 cmbsf | place: Arctic Ocean: Southern Knipovich Ridge | collected 2010 | reverse complement strand
CAGGTAGTTTGGCACCATGAAGACAAACTCTCGCTTGTCAGGATACTCTTGAAATAACCACCAGCTAACAAGGAAGTTAGCTTCTGCACCACCGTTAGTTGCAACGATATGATCTGCAGTAGAGCCTGGGTAATAATGTGAGATTGCCTCGCGCAGGGGAACGGTGCCATTTGTCTGAGAGTAACCCAGCTGAATGTCCAGAAGTTGTTCTTTCAGTTCAGGAGTGTCAAGGAGTTCTCTAATCTTGAGTGGCTCTACACCACTCTCACTTAGATTGAACTCAACATGATGTTCATTTTCGGATTGCATTCTCTCAAGTTCAAAGGGTTTCAATTTCATTGAAGGAGGCTCCGTAATCAGGAATAATGAAATGAGAACGCACTATATGAAATCTACTTAAAGTGCAGAATTAAGTTTCAGGTTCTTCAGCCGCAAGAATTGGAATCACATAAGTTTGAATATAGCCAGTATCTGTATCATACGACGACCTCTTCAATGAGCCTGCAAATTTTCTATCGAGAGGCATGTCGTCAAATGATAGAGTGAGAATATTGAGCTGAGCACCAGAATGAGTGATGTAGAGTGTAGCAGCTTCAATAGTTCCTGAACGTTCAAGTTTACCTATACCTTCCATGACCTCTTCTGCTAACTCCACGGCAGCAGTAGACATAGCATCCTTCTCAGGGGATGACCTCATGTCATGGATCATGAATTCCATGATTCGAGAATCGACATTTACCTCCATAGCCTTGAGTATTGCGCGGATAGTATAAAATCCCCGAGAAAAAAAGAAATCAAAAACAAAAGTAGGTGTGAGAAGCACTCGTGTTGACAGGAACACGAGCACCGTTGCCCGAAACTTGGACATTCCTGGACATCAAAGTCCAAGACTGATGTTCGGTTCCTGCTTCATCGATGCTGCTTTGCTGGTCCCGAAGGACTGGAAAGTCTTACGGCTTCTCCACGGGCATTTAGCGTCCCCGGCCAACTGACGGTGACGGGAGCAGTGTCACAGGACTTGGTTCTCATCCGAACACTACATCTTCAGGTTCCGCTCCAGTGTATATAAGGTCCACAGAAATTATCTATTCGATGTCGGTCTAAGAAGTGTCCAACCTTGTCCAAGATTCTTGCAGCAGTTTCCTACCTCTATAGCATAGCGTTGGGTATTGTAAAGGTAGTATAAAATCACTGAGAAAAATAGAAAAACAATCAAAATGGGGTGTGAGAAGCACTCGTGTTGGCAGGAACACGAGCGCCCCTCTTGTAAGCTAGAATCGCTATGGCTAATACCACGACCTCTAATTTCTGTAGAGGTATGCATAAGCCAGTGCTTCAGTAGTCTGATACTTCTTAGCGCGTTTTAGCTTCCTCTTCTCATTCTTTGCAAGTGCCATTTACACTCACCTCCGATTTTCCTAACCTTTCGCAAATATAGTCGTAGCACAGGGAATCAAGCGTTCTGAGTCCCCGATTTCCATTCCTTCGTTTTCTGAAGGTGGTGTTATTCGATGGATCATTAGCCATTTTCCCTGCAACTCCTCGCCAACTCATCGCAGTTCCTTCGAACTGTAATTCGTAAGCAAGTAATATGTAATAGTATTACAAATATAAGTATTACTTAAATGTGTGTATGAACAAAAACAGTATGATTTATGAAAATCAGAACTAGTTAGAATTGAATGGAAGAAAAAATGAAAGGTAAGCCCCGAGGGGCCGACCAAAATGAAGTCTAGAAGTCGCCTTCTTCTTCGACTGTCTTCTTAACGCCAGTACAAATTGAACTATAGTTAGTGAGTTTCCATTGGCCGGACGAGTTCTCACGGAGATACACAGGGGTTGCCATGTAGCGCTCTAGTTCTTAGCCAACTTGGCAAGGTCATACAGATTAAGTTCTTCCTTTGGCTCCTCAGTCGTTCTCTCCAAAGCATCAGGTTGATTTGAAAAGAGATAATGATGAGAACAATTGTAGATCAATCTATTGAATTTATGGACCTCGTTCTCATCAGTTATCGATCTTGGTATGTGTTTCTCGAAGTTTCTGCTTTCCAAGAAAATTATCGAGGTACTTGGACTAATCGGAAAATGGTATATAGGAAACTTTGTTACAAGGTCAGTTGAAACGTATTCTGTTTTACACACACATACATCACCCGTGATGAATGGTAAGTCAGTCTTATTCTCAACCAAAACTGGGTATAAAACAGGAGGTAGTGCGGATGTTATGGGTTGCACTGGTAATCCATCAAGCAAATCCTCCATTTCTGTACCTGTTCCCTTGAAAATTTCCTCAAATGTTCCATCAACCCCATCTGATGGTACTTTAATTTTGGTGTATTTTAGAATTAGAGGCAGCAGTATTTTGTTATCACATGTGAAAAGCAGAGTCTGAAAATATTCTGAAGATCCCTCGATATAGGAGAATTCAAGCAATTTCCCGTCTGGAGTCCTTATCTCTCCCACAACTTCTGAAGTGTAAATCTCCCCCAAATTTCGAAACACAATCGACCTACCTATTAGGCAATTAGCGATTTCTCGGAGAACTTCCTGATGGTTGTCTTGGTATAGGTTTTCCCCAGTTTTGTTTTTGATAATATCACGAAGTATCGGCATTTTGTCTTCAGTCTTTCTTACAATTCTATCAACTTCTGGAAGAAGGTAATTATCCATTTTCGCTATAGAGCTAATGTTTCGATAATTCAAAGAACCACTTTCTATATCATAGAAATGAATCTTCATTTTTCTCTTGAACTTCCTCTTCTCCTGAGATGAGAGGCTTTCTCTCTGGTTTTGATATTCCCTGATATCCGGAGAGAAGTTTCTCAGATAGGTTTGAGGAACAAAATGCTGTTTGTCTTTCCTAACCAAGTCAACATACTCCTAGGCTATATGTAATTGAGATTGTTCATCCTCTTCTATATATTGTCTTCAGGAGTAAGCTCGGTACTTCCGAGATAGAAGATTGTGTGTAAGTGGATTACTCTTCATGGAAGAAACACAGAGTGGAAATTTGTGGAAAAAAAGGAAGAATGAGCTGGAGTCCGAGGACTTCCAACTCCTTCATCTTCAAAGTTATTTCATGGTCTGGACCAAAGGAATATATTTTTCCTTTTCCTCCATATGAGAAATCACTGCATTTAAGAATCAGTTGGTAATTGAACACTATGGAGATATGTGGTGAGTAGATATGATTGAAGGGGGAGTAAAACTAGTTGGTCTGATTACTATTTGCGTGCTAATTGCATCTCCGACAACATCTTCAGGTTATATTGGGCAATATCCAATTGGATTGGATATCACATTTACAGCCCAAATGTGGAGAGACGATAACATAGTTACAAGTGACCGGATCATTAAGTATCATGTTACAAGAATGGCAACAGAGCGAGGAGAAACAGTTGTTGAGATTCACAGAAGCATGCACGATAACACGATGGATCTTTCTGATTTTGTATATGTGGAGATACCAAACTGGCATGTAGAAAATAGGACGTCGGGTTATCCAGAATATTGGGTTATTCATCCACTCTGGTGGAACACAAGTGGGTGGAGTGATGGCGGAACTGCGGATATCCCTCTACATGGTAGAAATTGGGAGAACCCCGAACTAACTAGTCACAATATTACCGAGGTTTCATCGCTTGAGATTCCTGCGGGAGAGTTTTCTTGTTGGCAGGCACAAAGAAGTCTTGAGGGTTACAATGGAACTGAGGCCTTGTTCTATGATACTATTACAGGTTTATGTATCAAGGAAAATTATACATTCACATCAAACGGACATGAATATCGAGGTTCATCGTCATTGGTGCAATTTGATTTCAAAAGCGAATCACCCATAATGTTCTTGTTGATAGGGGGCATCATTTCGGCTTTAGTAGTTATTACCTTCATTATTTGGAAGAGAAAGAAATCAACCGAGTGGAAGTTCGCATAAAAATAGAAAGAAGGAGCTGGAGTCATACGACTACCAGCTCTGTTTCTTCAAAGTTATTTCATGGTCTGGACCCAATCGATGACCGGCTGACAGAGCTTCTTCATACGCTCCTTTTCAGGAGTCATAGGACCTGCCTCCCAACCATCTGCGGGCTCGAACCACCAGTCTGTAACTGTACCCTGTCGCTCTTCCTTTGGCTTCCAGACTACCTTGACTGGCATGCCGAATTCAGGGTCCCAGGGTTCAATGTTACGGATCTCGTTTGCGATAGATGTATTGCAACCGTCAACAATGACATAGGCTAGAACGAAGGGGAGTCTCTTCAGGGAAGATTTTCCGCTCCACCCAGCAATCGTGAAAGTATGCACCACGCCGCTCTGTGAAAGTTCCGTCCAGACCGATTTTTCAATGTTACAGTCGACTCGTAATACTCAATAGCATGAAATGTTTGAGAAATAAATAGATACAAATCATGTCATATTTGCGTAATTGTCCAGTGTGTGGGGAGCAAGTAGAAATACCAATGTCTAGTCCACTTAAGATAGTGGAAAGACGGTATCATCACCGTGATCATTACTTTTTCTGGAAGCTCCCAGCTTACGAACATTTACCTGATACTGAAGACGGAACCAGTCGGACATTGATAACTGATCCTTATGGAATTTCGGCACAAACACTGATAGCATTAAAGAATCACTTTGGCGATGATTTTCTAATCAACTCCGAAGCAGATCATACGGCTTTTGAGAAAAATGATATTGAAGAAATATACAACCTTCTGTATGAATATACTGACAAGAGAGATTTGTTTCTTACTCATCTTGCAGACTCAATCAAGAAACTTCCCTCAACTAAGAAAAAATCTAGTCTCCTTCAGGAGATTCTCTATGATGCAGGATATAAATACAAGAGAGGAAGACTCATTCCTGCAATTCCCGATTCGAGAGGGCTAACGGAAGAACCTCGTGAGCGTGATATCTTTGAATTCAGAAAACGCCTTAGAACATTGGAAAAAGTGGGTTTCAATTGGTTGATGAAATGTCTTGCTTTGAAAACCAGCAAGGGTTTGGTCGCACTTCACATTGATTTCATTAGCACGATTGGGATCACTCCTGATTCAATCATGAATATAGATGATCCTAACTCACCATTTATCATTATTAGTAGGAATCTAGGAAAGAAGACACCAATCGATATAGAGCATATGATACGTTCAGGGAAAATTGAGATCGGAGATCTCCTTATTGAAGTGGAAAGATTGAAAGTATCGCCTCTAGCACACTCAGATTGCGACATTCCATTGAGGTTTAATATTATTGGTAATGTTTTCGGACTTGGATTTTCAACTTATGATTCAATACACAGTCTTCTCCAGTTTCATGGTATTAACCATCGAGATTCATTTACGATTGGAAATGAGCGGTTCACCAGCTTTAAAGAATTCACAATGACTACTATCGGACATGAACTGGATGTATCCTGGAATGTTCGAATACAGATTATCGCTGCATATGCTGCATCCATTTCTAAAGTTGAAGTAAAAGAGAAACTAAACATTAGTATTGTTCTTGTGGAGGGACTTGAAGATGACTACAAAGTTAGGGTAACCTACAGAAATAGAAACGGGATTCAAGAGAGTATGTTTGTAGAGTTAGAAGAAGTGCACAAAAAGGATGGACTAATCACCTATCATGGACAGGTGTTGAAACTGGAATGGGCAGACATAGTCCATGTTTTTCTAGAACATTCAAAACTGGGAGTTATCGAAAAACAGATCGAATATATAGGTCGAGTGGATCAATCACAAGAAATCGAGAGTATTATCGAAATGTCTAGCAAAAACGAGAATAGACCTTCAGCATCAGATATTCTGGAGAAATTATTTCCGAAATATTATGAAAATCATGATTTGGAAATAGATGAAAGCGAGAGATCTATTTCTAAGAGTTATAATGATAAGGCTCTTCAAGAGAGATTTGCTCGCATATTAATGCAATCAGATATCATTCCAACATCGGAAAAAGCAAAATTCGAACAGTATGCTAAAGAAGCACATTCCGGATATGAGATATCTGATTTCAGTTTTAGTGTAAAGTATAATGATAACAATTTTAGTGTACATTTTGTTATTAAGAGCGGCCAAGAAACAAAGGGTAAATCTAACGAGGAAAAGGTTTGGTATCAAATAACCAGACCAATCGAAAACGAATTTGACTTCTCCATATTTATTGCTAGTGATGGTATCACAGCTCCATTGAAAAATCGATTAAATAAATACAATAAAACGCAATGTAACTTCTGCTTGGATTACATTATTGATACTCAATTAGCTCGTTTATTAAAAAGCTATGATGAATTAAATTAGGAGATCTTGGGGGAAGAAAATCAGCAACTGCTAGAAATATTGGAAACTAAATTTACAATCATCGCCAAATCAATAACTACACTCGAATCAGTCACAGGTAGAAATCAAACAGAAATTCGAGATGCTCTCCAAACCATCACTCAAACCCTCGAGTATTTTGTGTTGTTTCCGCCAAGTTTTGTACTTACGTGATAAAAAGAGATGATAAGTTGGAGAAGTGGTGTGGCGAGAAGGATTTGTGTTATATCGGGTAGTAACTTAGGAATATTCAAGTAGAAGGAGTGTCAGTTTCTCTATAACGTGGATTAGGGCTAAGGGAAACCACCATGTCGGATATACATGATGCACCTCATAGGATTGTTAAAGAGGTGATATCATCAATAATTACGTGGCTTAGCGAAAATAGTAATTCAGTAGCAGTCGATGTAGTTGGTGGAACAATATGTGCCGGCCTAGGGAAAGTCCTCCCGTTTCTAAAGACTGAAGAATTCCGTTCATGGTTAAATGAACGAGATGGACGAGTTGCAGGTATTCTAAAGGTAGTAATCGGTGAAAAGAAAGTTTCTGATCTGACAGAAACGGATTATATCTTTCTTCTAAGCAGGATCCTCACTTCGCATCTCGAAAAGCATCATGAAGAAGCATCAAAGGAATTCATAAAAGAAATGGAGAACCTCTCTAATGACATAGATTCAAACTTTGAAAAATTTTCAACTGAAATTACAGCGGGATTGGAAGGGTTCAAGAATCTATTTTTCAATGATGGGAACACACCTACAGTTTTTCAAGAATACTTTGAACGAGTTCTCAGCCATAAAGCTGATGAAATTACATCAGAGGTAAAAGAGATCTTTGAGGAACATTTTCAATCTGTTATTCAGCCAATACTACAAAGATTGGAAGATGCTCAGAAACAACATCATGAACTAACCGAAAAGCGGTATAGAGAACTCATAGAAACACACAGGATAACGCAACGCAAACAAGAAGAATTGCAATCTTCTTATGAAGAAGGTCGCAATGAACGAAGGATAATAATTGATCTGCTTGGAAATCTAGTCAGAGCGGCTAATTTAAAGGAAAAAGAAGAGGAGGATGAATCACCTTGACAGGATTAACAATTGTCAGTATAGATGGTTCAGCGTTTGCACCAAAGAATATATCGATACCAATAATCGACTATGAGGCTTTACATTTAGTTGCCTCTCAGTTTCATTCGTATGACGGCCCCCTCTTAGTAATTTTTGGACCTGGAAAATTCGGAATCGTCCCAGCAAGGAAACATCTTACGAACGTTACTGATTCTGAGCAATTTCTGAAAGGTTTGAAGCATGTCAAAGATAGTATCAGGTCCCTTGTGTTTACAGTAGATTCTATACTAGGACGAGAAATTCATTCCAGATTATTAGTTCATCCATCACAATTCTTGAATGTTAAAGACGGAAAAATTGAGGGTCTTACTACAAAGGCAATAGAATATGGATTGGAAACTAATAGAACCGTTCTAACATATGGCGATATTTTTCCGGAGGGCGGTAATAACTACACAATCATTAGCAGTGATACTATCGCTGCATATCTGGCAGTCTATCTTGGAGCTGAAAGACTGATTTTAGGCACAATGGTAGATGGGATTGAAGATCCATTCACTCAGCAAATCGCAAGTGAAATAGATATCTCAAACAAGAGTGAACTGGCAAAGTACCTGGATCATTCAACTAGTGAAAGACCTTTAACTCTCCATAGAGTATATGATGTCCTTAACACATCCATCAACTGTGAAATTGTGGTTCTCAATATACTAGAACCCGACAATTTATGGAAAGCTCTAAGGGGAATACAAACTACTGGCACAAGAATTCGTAGTACGGCAAGAAGAAAAATAGGTAGAAGAAAGGCTGACCCCATTACATGAGAATTGAACTTCAATACCGATTCTTTCCTGCACTTTGAGGCCTTGACCTACCCCAGAAGTCCACCACCAGACATTTTGTTTCAATCTAGATTCCTGTTAGATAATATTTTGCTGCAAAATGAGAACCTATCTTCTCAGAGAATGTAATCAGATTTCACGTTCTTGATGTGAGTCATAGCTCAAAATAACTGAGAAGAACATAGATATTCATTACTACATACTGGATGGTCGTATAAAAATGAGAATTGCAGCCTTTTCTGATTGGCGTGTTCAACCCTTTGAACCATTGATCAGTTGGCTTCAGAGTGTGAAACCGGACCTAATTCTCTATGCTGGTGATGATACATTACGTCTAGGGGGATTCTCACATGATATGCTTGACACGATAGTTAGGGTCAGTGATAATGAAGAGGTTATACACAATACATCATCAAGTGAGGAGTTTGTTCTTCGAAAAGATAGCACTCTGAAGGAATTCAAAAAAGGGTTGCAAGAACGGGCTAAAAGTTCGTATCGAGTTCGCATGTCCCCATCTGGAGAGATTATTCGGGAGAGTATCTATTCTCTTGACGGAACATGGATTGGTCCACCTAGAAGAAAGCGAGGGACCTGTCTCTACTACAAGTGGAATGGTGAAGATTGGTTTAACAAAATTGCAGGACTTTCCACCTACGGAATCGGAGGTGTTATCGGTAATGATTGTGAATGGGTTGATAGATACCGTCTATCTGGAGCGAACGTCTACAACCTCCACAGAGAACCTATAGTTATTGATAATTTGGCAGTACTAGGATTGGAGGGCTCTCCTCTTGATATTGGATATATCCTCTATGAAGAGGATGATGCTAGAAAACATCTCGAGGCCCAATATGAACAGACTCAAGATGCAAAAAAGCACATTCTTGTGACCCATGCTCCTCCAAAGGGTGTACTTGATCTCTCTCGACGGTTTGATATTCATCATATTGGTTCACAAGCAGTAAGAGAATTTATTGAAGAGCGAAACATCGAACTCGTGATCTGCGGCCATAGTCACATCAATGGCGGAAGATACGAGAAAGTTGGCAACTGCCATGTGCTCAATATCGCATCCCATGATTATTCTGGTGCACCAGGAAGAGTAGCATTGATTGACTTGGAGGAAACAGGAAATTGCCAGATAACTACTGATGTTCTCTATAACTGGGACACAGTACTCTACAAACTTCACCAACTTGGGGAAAAACGTATTGAAAGACTGGCTAGTATCGGAATCGATAGTTTAGAGAAGATAACTGAAAAGAACAGAAAGAAGATGCGAAGTCTTCAAGGGATAAGTGATGCTCTTGTTGTGAAATGGATTCTGGAGGCTAAACTGCTACTAGAAGTTCGAGCTGTTCGGATTGCTCATCCATTGTGGAAGGAAATTGACCTCAGGAAATGCTTAGTTTATGATATTGAAACGGATACATTACAGAGTCGTGTTTGGAGTATTGGAGTGTACACCTCAGATGATGATACTTACACACAGTTCTTTGAAAAGGATGATGAGAAGAAGCTGCTCATAGATTTCTTTCAGTTTGTCGAAACCCATGACCATCTCAAACCATACACTTTCTCAGCAACGGACTTTGATCTGAGAGTGATAAAGACAAGTGCAAGGATACACAACCTGAAGCTTCCTGCCATTCTTACGTCAGGTATCGATGTAGGCGGGTTGTCCGTTCACCGGACCCTTGGTACACCTAAAGGCGGTCTAAAAGCTATTGCTCCTTTCTTTGGGTATGAATGGGCTGACAAGTCTATGAGTGGAATGCAAGCAGGAATGCTTTACTCCATGTATCTCAGGTCTGGAGAAGAACCAGATTGGGACAATCTACTGCAATACAATCGTGATGATGTTATGGCTACCTTCTGGGTCCTCAAGAAACTCCTAGAGTTGGAAGAGATGGAGATGAATGAATGAAAATCGCAACTGTTCAGCTCAATGATAATGAATATGTTTCTCTACCGTGGGAGAGGGTGGAGGATCTCAATGTATGGGCTCATGAAATAACAGAGATGGAAGCAACAAGATTGATACATTCCTGTTGTGATCTATTTGTCATATGTAGGGATGATATTCCTCGTAGATGTGATGGATTCTGTTGTCCAGAGCATCAAATCAAAGTGTCTGAAGAACGAGCATGGCCGCCTCCACACATGTTTGCCAGTATTTCATTTGGGTGTGGCATTGAACTCAAAGATGGTTGGCTCACGTTGAATGCTGATCAATGCTGGTGTTTGTTGAAGAATGTGAAGAAACCTACAACGAGTGTGTAGCTCGAACCTACCAGGCAACTCCTTCCTGCTTTAGTTCCAGCCAATCCGATTTTTCAATGATGCAATCCAAACGAGAAGAAAAAAACAAATCCATTAGTTGCGGAGTTGAGTACATACCCATTCTGCTATATTTTTTTCATCAATCTTTCGATTTCTTCAGAATCTAACACCCGCAAAGGAAAATCATTGGGGAGAGCAGCAATACCTTTTGAACAGAAGAGGTGTGCGAGTTCTGCTTCTGGGTTGAAGACATCAAAATCAGGTTCCAAATTTGTTGCATACATTCCTGTCTTTGGATCATAGTTGTGGAGCACTTCCCAATGTTCTCTGGGATTTCGATCATACTGAACTGATGATGAGTCCCTCTTATCACAAAAGTAAGATCCACCACATTCACAATCCATCACATATGAAATCTCAGAAGAATCAGGAGGAAATATTGGTTCAACTGGGCGTCCGCAAGAAAGGCAATGAGCTTTCTCCCATTTGGCTCCAAGAAGGTTTCTCTGAGTACCTATCTGAGGATTCACAGTTTCTTCAAAATAAATGAATAATTCAGGATTATCGAAATCTTCAGGAGAACGTTCTCCAGTAAAAAGACTGAATCTGCCATTGACTTCCAAACCGTTTGAAGCTCTATCACCCATTGCCTTGGAGAGAGTAACCTTGTATTGGAATTTCTTATCCGGTCTTTGATTTCGAACCACTCGTGTTGCGTCTTTGATCTGAGGCATGATATGATTAGTACTAATTTAGTACTAATAAGTGTATTGTTTCTCATTTGATATTTTCTGAACATTGTTTGAAGTGGAGAATGCTGATGATTGGCTGAAGCTCGCAGCACATGCCTTAGAGTCGGGGAATGATGGGCATGCAAAAGCAATAGCAATAATTGCAACTTTTTAGCTCTAAATGCTTTAACTTCCCATGCAATCAGCGAGGGACGTTTTCTCTTCTTCCGGATAGTTTTTTTATTTAGACACTTTTTGCAGGTGTATGATTCGCTACTCCTGATCATTATGTGTTTGACGAAGCGTCTTCAGAAAAAGAAATTGTTTCTTTCTAGCTTCAACAAAACCAAGTAGTCGAAGCTTCTTATTCTTCTCACGTAGACTCACTAAATCCCCCTCGTTCACTGATTCTAATATCATTATTAGTGAACCATTCTTCATCCTCAATAATACAGTTTGTCACATCAGGTGCGGTCATCCAGACATTATACTGATTATTCCATTTGGACCCGTAACCGTACTCGTTACCGATTCTATTGAGTACTAGTTTAATTTTATCCATATACAAATGTTCAGCTATTCGTGGTTCGTAATCCAATGAGAAATATGTGTACTGTCCATCTATTCTAAACGTAAGAGTCCCAATCCGAACCAATGCAATCAACCTTCATTTGGGAAATCAGAAACAAGTTCAATAGTTACTTTTCCTTTATTACTTTTGAAAATTCTGAATTCTCCCTTGATACTTTCAAAGGTGGGCATTTTCTCGAGCTCTCTAAGGAGTTCTGCAAATTCCTTACTATATGCGGTTGTTACATTCAATGCAAATCGACGGTGTTTTGGACTTAGTTCGATTTTCATATTATTACCCTCATTGTGAATACAATTACAATAGTATCTTCCACATATTACAGAATTGCTCAATAAAACATAGTTAGAGAGACCGATAAGGCGCAGAGGAAGATGCAGGGGTTGCAATATTCGAGCTAAGAAAGAGAAGCTAAGGAACAATAGAGTGAATCTACTTCATTTCTGCAAAGTGAGGCTTTCACACACCCCAGAAGTCGAACACAAGACTTTCTATTACAATAATTATCGCTAATAGACTCAGTTTAGCATTTCTGTTGTTTCTAATACCCCCATTCTCTGTATAGTAACCTCATGCTAGACTTCTGTCATTGACCAAAGAACCATTACTTCTTTTTCATCACATCTTCTACAGGATATTTGAATGAGAATAAAGGCAGTTACTCAGACAAGTTACCGAATATCCAGAGGATAGCAGGAGTGTGATACAAATTCCAACATTCAGTCATGAAGCACTTGATCATAATGTGAGGGGACGACGGTTGATGGACAAAGGAGAACTTAAGGAGGCTCATTCCAACTTCATGAAAGCTCTCAAGATAGATCCTAATTTTGAAGAAGCTTGGCTCAACCTTGCGGTGGTTTTCTTCACAGCAGGAGAATATGGAAAAGCACTAGAAGTTTTCACCGAAGCCTTGGAGATGTTTCCTGAGTCATCATATGTATGGGGTGCATGGGCATCATACCTAGCAGTCTTCTCCGGAAGTGAGGAACAAATTGAAGAGGCATTTCAGAAAGCATTGCAATTGGATCCAAGTAATGCAAAAGCGTGGGGAGGTCTAGCCCTTCATTTACAGGAAAATCATCCAGAGGAAGCTGAGAATGCGTTTCGTAAGGCTCTAGAAATCGACCCGGATAATGAGAAGATGAGGTACTTCTTTGCCTTGATGTTGTATCACCACGAAAAAGGGTATGATGCAGAGGAGAACCTCAGGATAATCCTTGAACAAGCTCCTGAATATGGTGATGCGTGGGTTTTGCTTGGTAAGACACTATTCAATATTGGAAAGGGGAGAGAAGGAATTGAGGCGGTTCAGAAGGCGCTTGAACTTGAGCCTGATAACTTCTCATACTGGGAGGCTCTTGTCTTGGTGCAAAAAACAGCAGGTTACATGCGTCAGACTCGTGATACACTTCGTCATATGCTATCACTGAGACCTCACTTCATCAAGGGTTGGAAGGAATTAATCGAAGTCTTGGATGACATGGGTCTTGAACATGAACGAACTAAGATGGAGGATTTAATGAATGAAATCATCGATTCCAGTCCGGAGTATTTTGTCGGAGAGGAAGGATATCTAGTACCTATTGAGGAGGGTTAAGGTGAGTGACAGAAGATTCCGAGTCAAGTCCTTGGATATTTTGGGCATTCAAGGGAATGATAGTTTTCTTTCTAACAGTTTTACAAGTGATGGCAATACTTACACTACTCATGTTTGTACCTTGGATGACAATCGACTTTGCTGGTCCTGCTCTCATCCTTTCAGGATTAGTTTTTCTCGTTGGAAATATCGTTCTAATTGAAAGTAAGAAGGGGCGCATCTGGGGATACTCGCTTGTAATTGGAGTAATCATTGGACTAGGAAGTATTGTGCTATCTACACTTAGGATGTTATCATTCATTCCTGTGCCGATAGTTGGGAATGCATTCAATGCTACAATGATTGTATCTGCGATTCTTGGTTTTGCAGGTTTATGGTTCTGGACGAATGATAAGACGGTAGATCAATCCGGGCTCATTGCAGCATCGCCAAAATCAATCGAGAGGCTAGGGATGATTCCAGGAAGTCAAATCTTTCAAAGAAAACCAAGTCTGATAATGGCTGTAGAACTGAAAGAGATCCCTCACAACTACGCATTCAACGAGGAAGAGAAGAAAGATCCCACTAAGGTTGTGGAACAATTTCACAATATTGTCAGAGCTTTGAGTACGATACCATTTGCACTGCGAATCGAACGAGTGAATCATCATACTAGAATCCTATTTCTCACATGGTCCAATGATGAAGTACAACTCACACATCAACAAACTGTTTTGCACGACGCACTCAGTTACAATTTGCCAAATTTCAAATTTGTAACACTCAGCTCCTTTGATGGAATTGTTCTCAATGATGAACAAAAAGGGTCAGCAGCACAAATCACAGGTGTTCCATTATCCATCAGTGATGAACATCAGAAACATGAACCTCTTGAAGCAATGACTGGAGTTCTTCAAAGTCTTGAGAATGGAGTGTTCCAAGTATTCGTAGAACCAAAGACAATGAGTAGATCAGCTACGCGTTCTCTGGAATCGGATTATAGAAGAACTGTTGAAAGTTCTGAAACAACCATCTCCCGTGAAAAATCAGGATGGATCCATGGGACTAAACAAGAATCAAAGACCACAATCAATCCAGAGGCTAAGAAGAAAGCTGCAAAGTTGGGTCGTCAGCTCCAACGGCTTTCAAATTCACAGCTCTGTAAGACTACCGTCACTTGCCTCTCATGGGGAGCTGATATTGCAAGAGCAGACATGGATGCACGTCGTATCGCAGTAGCTCTTGTTGGAGCCTTGCGACCTGATAATGAGCAAGAGGAATTCAGGGTTCAATACAAGTCAAAACGTAAAATAATCAGCAATCTTCTAAGAGGGACTCCCGTTGGTGATTCGTCAATTCTCACCGCAAACGAAGCAACTAACTATTTCTTGCTCCCGAAAACTGATGTTGGAATACCAGTTACAAAGCGAGAGAAGTTCTCGTCAGGTACAAGGGACTCACAACCAGAGCCCAATGTTGAAGAGAAAGATTCAGAGAGAGTGACCTCTCTAGTTAAATCCAATCTTAGGTGGAAGAAGAGAGAACCCTCGTTGTTCTTTGGAAATCCAATAGACGAGAGTGGAAAGACCATACCTAATGCGTTTGTGAGAACTGAAATCAATCATCTGGATATGCATCTGGGAGTATTTGGGAATACGCGATCTGGAAAATCTACTACAGTGATGAATCTCATCGGACAATCAATCTCACTAGGAGTTAATCCAGTAGTTCTCGTCCCATCGAAGGGGTACGAATGGCGTAAGTTGATGCATGTGTTTCCTGATATTCGTATCTTCACATGTGGACGGAATGACCTAGCAAATCTTGCGTTTAATATCTGGAATCCACCTGCAGGTGTTCGAATAACCAAGTGGATAGATCGTGTCGTACAGGTCTTGACTCTCTGGATGCCAAACGATGATGTCATAGCGATGCACCTTGAAGATGTAATCTACACAGTTTATTCCAACTCTGGATGGAATCTTGAAACAAACAAGAAAGGAAGACCGATTCTTCTTCCAGACCTAGTTGATGCGGTTCGAGAAGTAAGTGAGCGACTTGATTACGGACCTGAGGTCAGTAGTAACATCTTCGGGGCGCTCGTTGCTAGGGTCAAAAGCATTCTTAGAAAACCAGCGCTAGTGAATATGTACAATACACCTACAGGAATTACAGTTTCAGAAATTCTTGCACATCCGACAATTATAGAGATGGATGCATTATCAGAGAACGACAAGATTCTACTCATGGGAATACTCACAGCAGCTGTCAGTGAGTATAAGTTATCTAATCCAACAAAGTCGGTTTCAAATCTGCTCGTTCTGGAAGAGGCTCATTACCTTCTCAGTGGAGCCGATGTAAGTGGTGAAGCTAACTCTGGTGTTAGGTTGCAAGCTGTAAGTGCATTCATAGAGATGTTGAGAGTTCTTGGCGGCACTGGTCTCGGTGTAATTCTAATCGATCAGTCACCTAGCTCACTGGTACCTCAAGCTATCAAGATTCCAGTCAACATGGTGGTTCATGCACTTGCACACGAAGATGATAGAAGATTAGTTGGTAAACATTCAAGATGCACGGAATCGCAAATCGACCATATTGGAGGTATGCAAGTTGGTGAAGCTGTAGTATATCTTCAACATGAGGGAGCACCAAAGAATGTCAAGATGTTCACCCTTGAAAGTATGGTCCATGACGAACTTCCTGAGAGTTCTCCAGATGAAAAAGCAGTAACCAATCACATGCTAGAGATTATGAAAGAAAATCCAAAACTTCGTCAGTTCAAAGCATTACCAAAGGACATTATGAATCGTTTCAACGAACCTCAACCCGATGCGCTCGCAATCATTTCACAGAGCTTGACTAAGGAGTGTAGAAATCGACTCGTCAGAGCTGTAAAGAGTCCTCAGTATGAAAAATTCTGTACTGAGTGTTTAGAGAAGGGTGATGCTCGTTCAATTGTCGATCTTATTTGTGCAGTTTCAGAAAAGCACGGTGTTGAAACCCACTACTCAAAACTTCATGTCCTTGCTCTAACAATGGATGAGTATTATTACACCGATGGTGATTTTGAGGTCTTTAAAAAAGTAGGTGTACTAATCGAAAAGGATGTGGGTAAGTGACCAGTGAGGGAGTGAACCCGAAACGTATAGAGAAGACAAAGGAAGATGACGAATATGGAGAAGGGATGAAAGACCTTGTTGAGGAAGTAAGAAGCAGAACTACCAGGGAGAAGACTGGAGAGAGTAAACCGCAGGAAAAAGAAAAGACACGACCTTCAGAACATCAAGAGAACAATGAGCGATACGATAGAGAGATGAAGGAACCGATTGATGATGTCAAAGAGAAGTCAAATGGAGGAAAGCAGAGGGCACAACCTAGAGAACAGGATGAGCATAGAGAGAAGGCAAAGGAAAATGACGAATTTAGAGAAGGGATGAAAGACCTTGTTGAGGAAGTAAGAAGCAATTCTACAAGGGAGAAGACTGGAGAGAGTAAACCGCAGGGAAAAGAAAAGACCCAACCATCAGAACATCAAGAGAACAATGAGCGATACGATAGAGAGATGAAGGAACTAGTTAAGGAAGTCGAGAAGAAACGTAGCTCCATAGAAGAGGCAAAGGCTAAGGAGGGAGAGAAAGAGAAGGAACACCGAGAGCGAGAAGGTGAACAGAAGCCTAAGAAGAAGACTGAATCTAAGAGAAGGATGGATAAGAAGAAACACGAAATAAATGACAGAGAAAGCATCCAGAGAGAGCATCCGGAAAAAGAAATGAAATCAAGTAGTCAACAAGAAACAGGGAAGAAACGAAAACTAAGTGAAGAGCATAAAAGAAAGATTGGTGAAGCTCAAAGAGGGAATAAGCGCTCTGAAGAAACACGTAAACGAATTTCGGAATCAAAGAAGGGGAAAAAACTAGAACCAATGAGTGAAGAGCGCAAGAAGAAAATTTCAGAAGCTAAGAAAGGAAAACCCTCTTCTTTGAGAGGTCGTGAGCTCCCTCCTGAAACTAGGGAAAAAATGTCTGAGGCAGCACGTGGTAGAAAGCCTACAGAAGCTTCGAGGAAGAAAATTTCAAGGGGATTGAAAAAGTACTACAAAGAACATCCAGGAACAATGAAAGGGAAATCTCATTCGAAAGAAACGAAGGAAAAGATTTCAGAAACAAAGAAGGGACAGAAACATACTCCTGAAACGAGAGCGAAAATGTCTGCATCACATAAAGGTAAGACACTTTCTGAAGAAACTAGAAAGAAGATCTCTGAAAAGGCTAAGAAGCAGCCTAAAAGAATTGGACGGAAGCATTCTCCAGAAACAAGGAAGAAGATTTCTGAAAAAGCTAAGAAGAGAGAGTATTCTAAGGAGTTTGGAGAAGCAGTTTCAAAGGGATTGAAAAAGCACTATGAAACGCGTCCAGGAACGTTTAGAGGTAGATCTCACACAGAAGACGCGAAAGAAAAAATCTCAGAAGCAAAGAAAGGAAAAATTAACCATTGGCAAGGAAGAAGGCATACTGAGGAATCAAAGAGGAAGATGTCCGAGGTACACAAAGGTAGAAAGCACACCTTAGAAACAAGAGCTAGGATTTCGCTTTCGTTAGGAGGAATGGGTGATTATTCAAGAATGGAAACTCACAGGGAGAGATATTATCAGGATAGACAATCAGAGAGAGTTCGAAAACGGGATAACTATACTTGTCAAGCATGTGGAGAAAGGAAGAAGAAATCGGATATGCACTGTCATCATGTAATTCCTAAATCCAAATGGTGGAGAGTTGAATACTATCCAGATGAGTGGTGTGAAACATTATGTAATGAATGTCATAAATACACTGGTGTACAAGAAGGATTAATGAAGTGGCCAATCTCATCTGACGGAACAACACAAAGTAAAATTCCAGAATTCAATAGAAAAAGAAAACGACGAGTCCATTAAAGACTCGAGATTTTATTAGAAGTCACCTTCTTCTTCGACAGTCTTCTTCACACCAGTGCAGATAGAGCTGTAATTCGTAAGTTTCCATTGCCCAGCCGAGTTCTCACGGACTTGCACTGGCGTAGCTAAATCTTTTCCACCGCTCTGGATGAATATCTTGAGACCCTTCCCATGTTCCTTCTTGCTAACAACTGTCATTATCAGAGAGCTCTTGCGGATCTTGTACTTGTTTTTGTTAGTACCACCAACATATGAACGTGCAATGTTGACGTTGCGCTTAAACTGTCCAATAAAGTACTTGGAACTTGTGCCTAATTTGAGATCAGAAGGAGAGCTTCCAGACTCAATACAGTGTCGCTTGGATACAATAACTGTCATCATAGCATCTGCAAGTTTTGGATCCTTTTCGACATTCAGAGCTGCTATCAGGTAGTACATGATGGTGTTCTCTGGTTTTCCTGCATCCTTCTCCCATGCAGACTTGAACTTGGAAAATGATGTAATCATTGGTTTGGTAATTTTCCCCATGTCAAATCACTGAGCAGGAATGAACTTCATCACAAAAAAAGCTTCGGAGCATCTATCCCTCACACGATATCGATGAGAACTTTGTTGTTTCGGACCAATCCCCAACTGAGAAAATTGAGTTGTGCCCACCGCTCATAAGCAATCATCCTGAATTGAGCTAAGTCACTGAAAAACAGAGTCAGCACAAGACCATGAGAAACCACAAGGATGTTCATGTTGTGAAACATGATATTGATTCGTCGGACTCCTTCCTTGAAACGAGAAAGAGCGTTTTCTCCAGACTCCCAATCAGGTTCAATGTGCTCCCAGTCTGTTAAAGTAGCTCTTACACGAGCACGATACTCTTCATCTGTCAAAGAACCTGCATGGCTTCGCTTGAGCTCATCAATCTCAGGTACTTCGTATGTTTCAACATTGATTGCTTTGGCAAAGATGTAAGCAGTTTGTTTTGCTTTCTTTTCACTCGAGTGGATAATCCCATCCATCTTATCGAAGACCTGGGTTTCAACTAATTCCTGTGTACTAAGTCGTCCAGCCTTTGTTAAATTCCATTCACTAGCTGGTTTTGTAAGTCTGATTTTAGTTTCTGCATGTCTGAGAAAATACAGAGAGTTCGACATTGACACAAACCACCAGCTGGATTATCATTCAGCAGCCCTCAAAAAGTACGACTACAAAAGGGGCGGATGACGACAAAGAATCAATTGGGTGTGGAAACTAATGATAGTAAAAGTTACCATGATACCTCGTCGACATCCGCATTATTAGTAGGCCTCAACCGTACTAAAGGCTTCGCTTCTTTGTAAACAGCGGGAAAAAACATTTGAGGTGGAAATATCCACCTCTTTGTTCTAATCTTATGCAGCTTTACTTCCGGGAGGAACACCATCTATTTTGACCGGAAGCCATCTACCAGGCTCATCACCCTTCTCAATAGCAATGATCATTCCATGACTCTCAATTCCACCAATTTTCTTGGGTTCAAGATTTATCAAGAACAATGCAGTCATTCCAATCAATTCTTCAGGTTTATACTGTTCTGCAAGTCCTGTAACAATGGTTCGT
>SDBT01006183.1_pt1 | contig 19940 bp, 23 predicted proteins | sample 2277101 | NCBI WGS metagenome assembly SDBT01 (sample SAMN10404973, study PRJNA504765) | marine sediment metagenome | isolation source: marine sediment core GS10_PC15, 103 cmbsf | place: Arctic Ocean: Southern Knipovich Ridge | collected 2010 | reverse complement strand
GTTAGCTGCAAAGGAAGGTGAATCTCTTGTCAACGAAGCGTTGCGGTTACTGATAAACCTTGAAGATCAGATGAGCTTTGAAAAAGTTAAACAGTTTATTGACTCCAGACAAAAGCCTCCTGAGCCTACGGCAGTCCATATCGAACCGGTGGACCTCAATGATTATGACATGTTATTAGAGATGCCGGAGTGTATGTGCGTATGAATAAGCAACGGCATAAACAATTGATCGAAATGCTCAAGGAACTGCATCTTCCAATGTTCAGAGAATATCATCAGGAATTTGCTCAAGCGGCTATTGCAGATGAACTTGGCTATGAGGAGTATCTTTACGAACTGGCCCAAAGGGAATGCGAAGTTCGAAGGGCAAACAAGATTGACAGGCTGGTAAAGGCGTCAAAGCTGCCGCTGGAAAAGACGTTGCAGACGTTCGAGTTAAAAAGATTACCGCTTAAGATACGCAGACAGGTCAAGGTGCTTTCCGAGGGAAGTTTTGCCGATCATAGTGAAAACATATTAGCCTTCGGAAAGCCCGGAAGCGGTAAGACGCATCTGCTCTGCGGAATCTGTCATGAGTTGGCAAGGCAGGGAAGAAAGGTTTACTTTGGTACGTGCGACTTAATGGTGCAAGAACTGTTAAGAGCCAAGCGGGAACTGACGCTTGATAAGCTTCTGAAGAAGTTGTCGAGGTATGATGTGCTGATGATTGACGACTTCGGCTATGTCAAGCAGAACCGCGAAGAAATGGAGGTGCTGTTTACATTGTTAGCCCACCGGTATGAACGAGGTAGTGTACTTATTACGAGCAATCTGCCGTTCAGCAAATGGGAGATAATCTTCAAAGACCCGATGACAACAGCTGTTGCCATTGACAGGCTGGTCCATCACAGCGTGATATTAGAACTGAACGTGCCAAGCTATCGAGCCGAGCAAGCCAGGAAGAGAAAAATTAAGGATAAGTAGTGTCCAGAATCCTGCCCCCCATGGGGGGCACCCTCCAGGAAACATTAGTTCATGAGAAAGATATGACAACTGAAGGGAAGAAATAATTGTCGTTGAAGGGAAATTATAGTTGACGCTGGACATAGGGGTTTTGGTGCTTGAACTCGACGTGTGATTTGTATGTTGAGTAATCCTGTGGCGGATTCGTATAAACGGCAGCGTGTCGTATGGTTTTAGGAGACTAGGCCACCGCGACATCTAAAGATGATGCTGATAGTAATATTCATAGCTGAGGCAGCGGAAAGGAATTTTTAAATGACGCCAAATATTTATTGTAGACAGAAAGGTTTTTCAATCAATCAAGACTAGGAAACCTATGAAATATGAGCAATTACGAAACCTATTCACAAACCATTTCAGTCAATCTAAAGAAATTAAGAAATATAAAAATTATTCCATTGTAAATAAAGGATTCCCTGGGAATTTTAATCTAAGTTTTTCTGAACCAGAAATGATTGAAGAATTTGGAGGCTTGATAAACATAAAACACAAACTCCTTTATACTAAGATCCAGCCATGCATCAGATTCGAAGATTTTTTGAAGGTATTGTCTCCTTTATCCAAGCAATCTTATATGTATTTAGGGCTATTTGACATGGCTGGATTTTGCATGTGTTGTCCAAAAAGTAATGAGTTACAAAAACAAACAAAAATCCTAATAAATCAGGTTTGGGATTTTCTTATAAATAAATTAGGATTCAATCCTGCTAAATTGTTTATTAAGTGCTTTGCAGGAGAAAACATACCGCAGGCAACAAAAGGAAAATATGAAATTGTTAAAGAAATCAAAAAAGACAATCTGAGCATAAACGAATGGACTAAACTAGGCTTGTCAAGTCACAATATCTTATTAGATAAAACTAGGGATACATTTTTAGCATTACATATTCATAGACCAACTCCTTGGGGTTATCGAACTGAAATTCTTTATAAATTAGAAAATGGAGATTTTCTTGATTTGGGAACCATCGAATATTTCCCTTGGAAACCTGTTTTTAAAAAAGATAAAATTATTGATATTGCCGACTGGGAGCATAGTTGTTGCCTTGTAGTATTTGGACTAGAAAGATTAACTTTTATAATGAACAATCTAATTCACATTAAAGATTGTGATATCATTAAGCCACTTTTTGATGAAATATATAATGATGCTAAAATAAAAAACGAAACCCAAGCATTTCTCCTTTGTGAATGCATAAGGACTGCACAAAGAATTCTAACGGATAGTGGAGGGTACACCAATCTCTCAAGACATAGAAAGAAGAAACTGACAAAATATATTCAACAAATGTATCACCTTTTTAAAATAATGGAACTTTCTAACACCTCTCTTAAAGACTATCTAAAAATAAACGCAAAATTGCAAGAATGGTACCCAGAATTAAAGGAAAATGTCGATTTAGTCAATACTGAGCTACTAAATGCCTTCACAAGAAAATTTTGACTCTCAACCCACATGCATGTATGCTCGTCTTAAAGCCCTTATAAATATTTCTCACCGAAATCAGTTCATACTTAATAAATCCCCAAAAGTGTGTTTAGATAGGATTAATTATATACAATCCATTGAAGTAATTTAAAACATAAATCGAAAAAGATACGGCCTATAAAATCTCCCAACAATGAACATCGAAAAAATCGCCGCCAAGCTAAAACCCCTCAATCCAGACAACGTTAGCCACTGGCTAAAGACAAGAGAATTTGCTGACCCTGAACTCAAAACATTAATCGAAAAACAGATTATTTCCACTGCCTATAAAATTCTTGGCGATTTCCACAATAAAATTCTATTGTCACTGCCCTCCGAAAACAAAGCCAAAGGCTCAATCAATCTTGGGACAATCCTTTACGATAAAGAAAAATGGAATTGTGGGATTTCGAATAATGAACTCCTGCAAAACTTAGGCATATTCGGGCGTAGTGGAAGCGGAAAGACTAACCTTGCCTTCCATATCATCAAGCAACTTGACTGTCACAAAATCCCCTACCTCTTCTTTGATAATAAAAGAACCCTGCGGCATCTGATCCCCAGATTAAGAAATAAGGTAAATGTTTATACGCCCGGCAGATCATTGTCGAAATTCAGCTTCAATCCATTCGTAACTCCGCCGGGGCTGGAGAGTCCTGTCTATGTCAATCAGCTTGTAGATGTGCTGGCAAGTGCTTTTACTTTAGGTGATGGATCAAGAAGCATATTACAGAAAGCTATTTTTGCCTGCTATAATCAAGGCAACCATTCTCCCCTTGTAAAAGATGTTATTGCGGAAGTTGAAAAAATAGAATCAAAGGAGCGTATAAGGGGCTGGAAGATTTCTGCATTGAGAGCACTTGAGACTTTAAGTTTCTCAAATATCACCACAAGCAAAGCTTCGCAAAAAGAGCTAACACAAAAGTTAATTAAAGGAAATACAATTATTGAGTTGGATGGCCTTGGCGATGGGGCAAGGAAATTCTTAATTCCAATATTGTACCAATGGATTTTTCAGGTTAAGCTGTGTTCTCCGGTCAGGGAAAAACTGACAATGGCTGTGTTTATAGACGAAGCCCACTTGATATTTGATAACCGTTCAAGCGGGACATTAATGGAACGTTTACTAAGGCAGACTAGGGAATTAGGAATAGCAACGGTTGTAATGGACCAAACGCCAAGTTTAATGTCTAAGGTTGTCCTGGCCAATTGTTATACCAATATTTTCCTGAATTTAGTGAGTGCAAGTGACCTTAGTAAAGCCGCCGCAGTTTGCCTATTAGACGCTGATGAGAAAAAGTATTTCAGTATATTGCCGGTTGGCCAGGGAATTATTAAGCTTCAGGATAGATGGATGAAGCCATTTCTTGTTCAGTTTCCTTTGGTTGATATCCAGAAAGGTGCAGTTACTGACGAGATCTTATTGAGGTATTTCAGCGGAATATCTTTGGGAAACACGCATTCTCCACGGAAGATGTCTGTACCGCCTGTATTTGACGTATTTCGCCGGATTCCCTTCGATGTTATACTCGAAAAACCAGCTTTGCAGTTGCTTTATGATATACTTACACATCCACAGGACGGTGTAAGACAACGCTATCGCCGTTTAGGTATTAGCGACAAGAAAGGACATCAGACCAAAGAGGGGCTGCTATACCAGGGGTGGATTGAGAGCCAGACAGTTGAGTTAGGCCAGACAAGAAAGGTCGTACTAAGGCTTACCAAGCAGGCTAGAGAGGCGCTTGGGCTGGATAGTGAAATCCCTGAATATGGTTCTCTTGTGCATGAATATTGGAAGCGTTTTTATGGACAAAAATTTGAAGGTCAGGGCTATAAAGTGGATTTTGAAGTTCCTCGCAAATCGGGCCGAGTCGATGTGGTTGCCTGTAAGGAGAGTGAAAGAATCGCCATTGAGATCGAAACGGGAAAGTCTGATTTTATTAGGAATGTCAAACAGGATTTAATCGCTAAATACAGTAAAATCATAGTAGTCTCAACTAACAAATCCGCCTTTGAGAAGATCGAAAAACAACTGGCTCAAGCCGGACTTTTGATCGCTGGCAGGGTTGAGCTTGTATTGGCTCGTGAATGCAATTTGATGTCTTAATTTCCATCTATGAGGTCAATTAGCTATTTCTATTATCTATCCTCCCATACTATTAGCCGCGATAGATAACGATAGATAATTTGCAAATCCTTATTAATACATACTTTCCAAAGATAGATGAATATTGCTCGTTATCCTATATAACCTCGCAATTTTATTTTCTTCCTTTCGCCTTTTAGGCCCTCTGAATTCGTGAAGGAAGTGTTTACCTTTTCAAGGACGCTTGGGCTTTACTGTAAAGGAAAGTGCACCCCGTGAGGACGACTCCGAACTTTGCCAGACTAAACGGGTTTCGAAGAAACAGAAAACTTAAATGGTTAACTGGAAGTGCCTTTTATGTTTTTTAGCGAAGGAGGCTGTTGGTGGTGAGAGTATCTATGCTTCTGGCGAATGCAAGCAAAATAAAAAAAGACATTTCGTTTTTTCATAAATTATTTGATGACAGTAAAATCATCACCATACTTTTTTCTTAATTTTGTCAATTGCGATCTTGCCGTTTTCTTATCATTAGCACTTGCGCTACCATCATTAAGAACAGCAGTCCATTGATCAATTTTAACTCTTATATCTTTACGTTTCAAAACATCAATATTAGCTAATTTTGTTTCCATGTTCGCTTGACGTTTCTCCTTGTAAATAAACCTTCTCACACTTGCATCAAAGAACATCATCACAGCAGCTAAAACTAAGAAAACTAAATACATCCACATAAAGCCATTGCCTACACTTTTTTCTAGAAGGAAGATTGAGTAAGACATAAAGATTAAGTAGAAAATCGATAAAAGCTTTCTTGCAAGATTAGATTTAACTTTCATTATAATGAAGAACAGGACTGCAAAAGGAATGCTGACCAAAATAGTCGCAACAAAAGCATTGGAGGGAGCGGCTAGTGCGCTCCACATATCTTTAGGTATAAATTTTACACCAATAATAGAAACAATTATCACAATCGCTAAATTAATCAAACCACTTTGTTTTACATTATCTCCAAAGATATTCGCTGAATCAAGAGGTTCTGATTTTAGCTTTGGCGGTTGCGTTGATTGGTCCCGTTCAAGTATTTCTTCTGGTTGGATAGAGGAAAGTGACATTTGGCGTCGATGTGTTTCTAAAGAAGCTTTATGGGCTTTCAACTTGCCTAGTTTCTTAGCCTCTTCAAGTGTAATATTATCCCAGGAATACGGTTGCTTCTTCCGAGATATTCCTGATTTTGCACAAGTTAAATGAAAACCTATTTCTACTATTTTGCTAGGTTCCTCTTCATAACAACTGAATGCTTGAATTGGGTGTTCAGGGGCAATATCAATATCTCGGCTATAGCCCTTCAAAAAAAAATTCAATCTTTTTGTAAGCCTTGAAGCATCACTTTTATGTTGGATTTTTTTGTCAAGCCAAAGTTTCCCCAAGCTTTCGCCGCAAGATTTACAAACTAACTTGAAATGATTAATCAGTTTTTCCTTGCTATAGTCAGAGAATTTTTGCTTCCTTTTCCCATTTAAATCGTAATCTTGTTTCTGTTTTTTGATAAATTCTTCAAACCTGCCCCCGAGTTTTAATTCATTAGCTATTTCCTTATGCTGCTGAGGTATATCTATTTCAATATCAGTATTGTTTTTATCTGATTTCATAACTGACCAAAATTAATATTGTCAAGATTCACGATTTAAGTTTCTTAGTTTAATTATGTCAGAATCATGGCCTTAAATCAAGTTTAGAGTTAGAAAGCCTTGATTATGTAATTTATTTCACCAAAATCACCACCTGAAAGTCATAACAAACCAATAGTTTTATAAAGCCTTGATCTATAATTAAACATGGAAAACATGGAAAATTTAGACTGTTCGTACCATGTGTACAAAATTATGGATAAGGAAAATGATAGACTGGGCTATGTAGCAGACGGAACTGGCACACGAAGCCACAAATATGAATTTGTAGGGCCTGAAGCCAGATCAGATTTAAACGACCTTCCCGAAGCTTTTGTACGAGAACATTTGGACTATCTTAAGAGAAATGGCTTTGAGACCATCGCCAAGTTAGAGGACTTGTATATGACATTTTCATTTACTCCGCCATGCCAAAAAGTATTTCAGTTGGGAAGCTTCTATTCAACTCATCCTCTTGATGAAAAAGAACAAGATCAATTTTGTAACGGCATCAGGGAAGTGTATAAAACTCTTGATAGGTCAATCTCACTTGAAAGTGAAGGCAATCCTCTCGATTAGCTCCTAATTTTGTTGAAATTTTGTTGAACCTCGAACACCTATCTTCCTTTCTTTTAGAACCTTATAACATCCAACAAAATCACCAACACAAACTGTAACTGTCTGTATTTACAAGGCTTACGCCGAGAATGTACAATCCTGTTTATAGTGCCTGATAGAAACCCTTGAGAAGAGTCCAAAATGTGTAATGAGCTTAAAAATTTGAATATTTACACATGTTCAGACTCAGAGTTGAAAACTCTGATTCGTCGGACACTCCCTACAGTTATGACCTTCGTTAAAGCCAGCCAAAGACTTTTGAATGAAGATAAACAAGACAACTACCCTTGCGACAACTGCGACAAATACAATACCTGTGAAGAATCGTGCGAATTGTTAGAAAACAAACTTCCCAAAATACATAAAGGGCCACAAGACTTAAAACGTACATATGGCAATTTGATCGATGAAATCAGCGACACTAGCGTCAAAGACACAGACGACAACGATGAAATCTTACACAAATTTGATATTAACTATTTGAAAGCAATAGACAGAGTCAGAGCAGATGACATTTTTGTACTTTACAAAAACTGTCATATCATTTTTACAAAAAAAGAGTGGCGGGTGGTAACGCTTAGAGTTGAAGAGGGGCTTACATACAAGGCGATTGGACTAAAGCTTGACATTAAGACTAGCACCGCCAGTGACACGTTTAGAAGAGCTAAACGGAAGATGGAACAATATTACAGAAAGTGATATTCGAAACGCGTAAAAACACGTACGAATACGTACTTTGTTTCTACTATTGAAGGCCGTAGTTTTAATAACGATATATTAATTTAATTTGGAGTTAAAAATGCAATCAGATAACTCAAATAAAAACAGCATGCAAAACAAGTTGCCCGAAAAATCCGCTGCCAAGACTCCTCCAGTTAAGCCGCCTGCTTCGAAAATAAGCTACGAAGAATGCCCTTACGGACGAGAATTTGCATTCTTCTATCGCCGCTTTATGCGAGTTTTATAATCCAAAATCAGATAGGAGTTAAGATGTCTTGGAGAAAAAAACTTACCGATAACATTGCCGACGTTCTACGTTTTATCGCATATATCTTCCTTGCCTTTGATGCCATTGTGCTATCGGTGTTCCTGTTCTGGTTCATTACCCGGTTTATCTGGCGTTTTGCCCAATACATAGATCATCGTTTTTTTGAAAATCCATGGTTTTAAGAGAGGGCGTCTAAAATGGGAATTATTCGAAGAATCAAAAAAATAATAATAGGCCGTAATCCCATCAATGGAACGGTCGACAACATGGGTTCTACTGACGAGGTCCATAACCTCTCGGATATGGATGGTTCTCTGGAAAGCCTATACAGCGAAGAGGCAGTCAACCATCATTGCGGCTGTTTTGCCCCTCCCGGCGGTCGCTGCAGTGAATGTGGAGTTGTCAGTTGCATCAGGTGCCACCAGCATTGCGGAGGCACTGACAATCCAAATCCCATTGGATGCGGTAAGCCTCTCTGCCGTGAACACTCTCACTATCTAACGCTTGCCGATGGCCAGAGTCTACCGTACTGCAAAAGCTGCTATGGCAAGATTACTCGGAAGCAGCGTCGGCAGAAAGTCTGTAGATTGCTGCTGGATCCATTCGTTGAACAGGAGAATGAACAATAATAATATATTTAACGATCTGGATAAAAAAATCATAGCTGGTCTTCCGCTGGGAGTCTTTAAAGATCCTCTGGGGCAAAAGTTGATGCAGCTATATCATAAAGGTATTCTTGACCCCTGGGCCATCGGGCAGATCAATAGACGGGTTGATAAACAATTACGCAAAGAAGCCTTCAGGACAATTCCCTTTAAACAGCCACAACTTCACTCAGGGGAACTCACCCTCGGTACAGATGAAAAACATCATCCAATCAAATCACCCGTTCAGTATATGAATGCCGGAAGCCTGTTGGTAGCAAACACCGGTTCCGGCAAAACAACTTTAGTCAGTTACTATGCCACTCAGATCGCTCATCACGTCAGAGGTATGTGGCTCGTGGACCTAAGGAAAAAAGAATTCAGGCTGCTCAAAGCAGAATTTGCGAATAGAGGAATCGACCTTGTCATAGTTCGAAGCAGGAAGTTCAAAATCAATCCTCTTCAGGTGCCGCCTCATGTTGATCCGTACGAATACGCCTCAATAATAGCGGATGTACTTGTTAAAGTATTAAACCTGCCGCCACGAGCATCTGTTCTGCTAAGTAGCTCAATCATTAAGATGTACAAGGAATTCAATATATTTAACGGTGGACAAAAGTACCCCACGCTTTTCCATTTATTTGAGGCTGTCCGTAACAACAGGAACGCCAATTCTCAGGCACGCCAGGCAATTCTTGACAATCTCGAAGCTATACTGCTGGCATTTGGAACCGAGATGCTTGGTTACTACCGCGGATGGCCGGTTCACGAACTCGCCAGGCGTCATATAGCATTTGAATTGACAGGTCAGCCAGAGGCAGGCAAGGACCTTGTGCTAAATTACCTTGTAGTAGCCGAATTGATCTCGCGGTTATCGCAAGGCATTTCTAACAGGGGAATGGATTTGTGGATGAGTATCGACGAAGGACAAAAACTGTTTTCACAAAAAAAAGAATCGATAGGCCATGGCGGCAACTCAATAACCGACCTTGCGGGCTTGGTTAGAGGTATTGGGGTCGGCCTGTTTATCTCCGTTTTAACACCAGATGACTTGTCAAATAAGATACCTGCAATCACTTCGACAAAACTAATGGGCAGATGTGGCTCGAGACCTGAATACAACGCAGCAGGCCAATTCATGGGCTTAACCAAAGAACAAATATTCTGGTGTGCTCATAATATGGTGCCAGGTATGTTTGTCGGGCAGGTAAGTGAAGGCCTTTGGAGATATCCGTTTTTATTCAGGGTTCCCAAAATGAAGCAGTTAAAAGTTGTTACTGACCATCAAACAGATGAGAGTTTGAAATCACTGGATTCCTTAGATGTCGAGCCGGTCGAGTTTTCCAACTGGTCTGCCGTCGAACGCATTGAGGTTAAAGGCGATGCCGTACATAAGACACAAAAGGTCGTTCAGCGAACTGATAGCGAATTCAGGCTTCTAAAGGCTATCATCGACAATCCCATGCTGTCATCAAGCAGCTATGTAAAACTCGCCAGGATAAGTCCCAACACACTCAAAAAACTCCGCCCCATCCTGATAGAAAAGGGCTTTATCGCCGAGCACATCATGGATTCAGGAAATCGAGGGCGAAGCAAAAGGGTATGGGAGCCGACGAACGCAGGTAAACAGGCAATAGCAGATACCAAAATTTAACAGGAGCAAATAATGCGAGGCAAGACATTTCACAACCGAATAGCAGAGGAAGCTAAAACGATTTTTAGTAATCACCTCTGGCAGGTCCATACAGAGTATCGCTACCGCAAAAACGGCATGACTACCTATCTCGATCTATTTGCCGTCAAAGGGAACCAGGCAATCGCTTGTGAGATTGAGACCACCATCCGGCACGCCGTTGATAACGCACTTAAGGCACAAACTGCCGGTCTTGTTTTATGGATCATCGTACCAACCCGAACATTACGTCGTCAGATAGAATGCAAATTGGAATCGTCAGGCGTTACCGAAAACCGTCAAACTATCAAAACCCTATTGTTAAGCCAACTTAATACAGAACTAAATTTATTTTGAAAGGGAAAGAGCTATGAAAATTAAATGGGGAAACATCTTTGCGTTAGGGATTTTAATATGTCTGATTGTATTACTACTGCGATTACCTGAAATAGCGGACCGCATGTCTCTTAGCATCAACATTCCGTACTATTTCGATAACCCGATGATTGGATTGTGCTTCTTTGGTTTTGTCTGCCTGACAATAGTCGCGGTAGCAAAAATCTTCTCAGATCGATAGCAAATTGCATCACAAAATAATTTTAAACTTTTTTATTTTTTTCGAATACAGCCGGCAGTTTCGATGGAGTGTTTATTTTAGAAGGCAAGCTTATTTGCTGCAGCAATTATGAGTTGCCCTAATTAACTTTTTAGCAACCATTTTTGGAAAGGAATATTATGAAAGAAGAAAGTAACATCATGAAACAGGGCAGTGAGGCTGTTTGGCAGTTGTTCCAGGTCCTGCAGCAGTTAATAGGTACGTCTATGAGTAACTGCTTACAGAATATGCCCGAGCAAATTGTAAAGTTGTCCAATCAGGTAAGCCAGGCAGAGACCAGGCAAAAGCAGTCACTCTATGATCTTGAATCTGTCAAGCAACAACTGGAGAAGTTGGCATCTATAAACATGTTGTTGGAAAATGCCAGCGAAACAAATCAGCTACTTAGCCAAGAGCACTATAGCCAACATATTATTGAGCCAATGGTACGTTCGCTGTTTCCGATTTTTGATCTCATAACAGATTCACACAAACATCATAGCGATTTAAGTTGCAAAGAGATGACTCTGATGCGTTCGATTAACTCTCAACTTCAACAGTTTATCGCAAACTATGGCATAGAGATTATCAAGCACACCGCAGGAGACAGTTTCAATCCTAAAACCATGAAGCCTATCAAGTGGGAAATCACCTCAGAAGAGCGCCCTGAAAAGTCAATAGCACGATCTTTGCAAATCGGATTCAGATCGGGCCAGACAAGAATCTTAAGAATGGAGACGGTTTCTCTGTATAAGTACCAACCGTCAGAAACTAATAGTGTTACTCTTAACGAAAGGATAGAAAAATGATGATTCCAAGTATTGATGCAGGAAACTCACGTTTCAAATGCGCCGTGGCCGATGTGGCCGGAAACCCGAAATTAATCACAAATCGCTTCGGCGAACCGTTCACACCAAGTGCGGTATTCTTTGCCTCCGACGGCTCAACCATAGTCGGCACCGAGGCTATAAATGCCGGCTTTGTTGAGCCTTCAAGGTTGGTCACCAACTGGAAAAGGGCTATGGGCACAGACCAGCTGCTTTACACCGCGGACGACGGTACAGTTTACCAGGCCATGGATGTCCTCGCCATCTTGTTAAACGATGCCAAGGACAACATCGAGGCCAAGACCGGTCAGGTTGTTAATGAAGCTGTCATTACCGTGCCGGCAAACTACACCGATCTTCAGAAGCAGCAGACAATAGACGCGGCTCAAAAAGTTGGTATGAAAGTTGTTACCTTACCTCATGAACCAACCGCAGCAGCATTGGGTAACGAACTCTACAAGCAAAACAACTCTACCGCCCTGGTATATGACCTTGGCGGCGGAACATTTGATGTCTCTATCGTCCAGACAAAAGGCAACGTTTGTAACATCATCGCCACTGGCGGTGACCCTAACATTGGCGGTAGAGATTTTAATGACCGTATCAGTGAAAAGCTTCTTGAAGAGTTTGAATCAGTTAATGATTTTAGACCATCTGAGGATGACCATGCCATTTTCTTTCAGGAGATGAGTCAGAAAATCGAACAACTCAAGATCAGCCTTTCGGTCCAAACTCAATCGCAGGTCGTGCTTTTCTGCCAGGGCAAGCAACTTCAGATGACTGTCACAAGAGAGCAGTTCAACTCATGGGTCAGAGATATTGCAGAAAAGACCATCCAGAAAACCAAACAGGTCATTGATGATGCAAACCTGGATGTCTCACAAATCGACGAAATCTATGCCGTCGGTGGTGGTTCTATGATGCCCATAGTTATTGAATTGCTCGAAGAGTTAATTGGCAAAAAGATTTCCAAACGATGTGAACCACATTGTGCAGCCGCTTTCGGCGGTATTCTTAGTGGCCGACTTGAATATCAACGCCAGGGCAAAAACTATACCATCGGCAATGTAGTCCTGCCATCTCCGACGGCGATTGTCCACGAAATCCTCAGCCATACAATCGGCGTTCTCGCATTGACCAAAGACAGCAAAGGGGTTTGCAGTGAAATACTAGGCAAGGACACTCCCATCCCATCAATACAGACTAAGGTGTTTCAATTAAGCCAACCCAACCAGACAGCGGTTACTATTAAGGTGCTCCAGGGGAAAGATGGCCAAGACGCCAAAGATTGCTTAATGCTGGGCCATTTCGAACTTAACGATCTCCCACCTCGCGGGGATTTAATTGGTCGTATTGAAGTGACATTTTCGCTGGACAATAATGGCCTTCTAACTGCAAAGGCTCGTGACATCGTAAGCGGCAAAGAAGAGCAGATGCAAATCGACTACGAGATCAAACCCGAACAGGCACATGCCGCTTAACTAAAATCATTAATGCCGGCAGGCACATCCTGTCTGCCGGCAACTTTTAACAAGGAGATTATCATGAAATATCTGGATTTTGCTAATCGCATACAATCGAATGAAGAATCAGAAACTCTAATGACACTAATAGACCTGTCCCCCTCAATGGATGATAGTGATTGGAAGCCAACCAGGAAAGCCGGTGCTATCGCAGCCAACAAAGAACTCATCAAGAATAAACTTAAATCTCACCCTGAGGACAGGATGGGAATCATAGGTTTTGGTAATAACGCAAGGCTTCTGCATTCTCCTGTCTGTATAAGCAAAGGTATTCAAGGCTTGCAAAGAGCCCTTAACAATCCCGATGGATCGGGTGGCACAAACTTTACTGCGGCACTTGCACTTGCTGAGAACTGTTTTATGGGAAAAGTAAATGAACAGGGCAACAATTTCATTGCCAGGATGTTATCGGAGATATTCCTTGAACCTGACAATAATAAATACCAGTCAGGCAAAGACGATGGCAGCCTTAAACGAATCATCATGCTCACTGATGGTGAACATAATGGAAGTGTTCCACCATCAGCAATCGCATCAAGACTCAAAAAGGCAGGAGTAATTATCGACTGTATCGGTATCGGCGGTAGCCCAACTGATGTTGACGAGAAACTTCTAAAGCAAATTGCTTCAAAAAACCCTGACGGCTCTATTCGATACTGTTTTATCGGTGATCAACAACAACTTCTTCGCAAATATCAATCCCTAGCCCAACACATACGGGTCATATAGAAACGGAGGTTACAATGACAGCGATAATATATTTACTAATGTGCCTACTGTATTTCATTTGTGTCGGCCTTGATATTGCAATGTTTTTTCTACAGATAAGGCTTGTTATGCTGTGGCGAAATGTCAACTGGCTTGTCCCCTTTGACGATGCCGGCAAATTGCTTGTAAACGCTGCTATTGCAAAAATTCCACAGTTTTTGAAAACCCAAAAACCGCTATCGGAAAGAGGGAAACTCATTATAGCATTGGTGGTGTTTGCGATAGCCAGAATTATTCTTGGGATAATTTTAAGGCTGACATAACTGGTAAATGGAAAGCTGGCTGGTGTTTTCGGCACCTGCCGGCATAACAAGTAAGTTCGCTCTTAATTATGGAAGAATAAATCATGTTAAACAATGTTGAAATAATAGTAATGGTGCCGATATTTATCATACTGCTGGTAGTTATATTCAAGCCCATTAAATCCGCTTTTAATCTTGATACATTTCCATCTTGTGTTCTTTCGATATGCGTATCAGCATTGTGTATTATTGGAATGAGGCATTTTCTAAAAGGTTCAATAGAAGTGATATTGTTGCCTTATGCTGCCATGGCAATAGCCATTCTTCTGATATCGCTCTTTTCATTCATTGGCAAGCATTTCAAAGAAGCGAAGGACCACTTATCAGATTATACCATCCGTAAAAATGATGCCGCTCAAACAGATAATAAAAAATTGAGAAGGTTAAGGTAAGGTGGAATGGCTACAGAGAATAATAATAACTTATATCCTGACCTTTTGACTGAAGAAGAGTTAATCAAATTCTTGCGTATACCTTCAGTCAGCAAAGCTAATGATTATCATAATGTGATTACGCACCTTAAGCGGGTTCACGGCTTGCCCTGCATCCATATCTGTCGCCAACCCCTATATCCGACGGAAGCTGTCAGAAAATGGATCGGAGAAAAAACTGTTCTTGAAAAATAAGACTTGCGCATTTATTACGCCTTGGCTATAATAAAACCTGGATCGGTTTTACCAGTTATAGCTCGGCAGAAAGGAGGTAAAATTTATGAGCGAACAACTGGTAAAGCTAAGAACAAGGCCATCGCGTAATGGCCTAAAATTTACGTATTTTCTTGATTACCAAATTGAAAATGGCAAGAGACAAAGGATAACATTAGGCCATGCAAACAAGCGTAATGCACAAAGACAACGTGATCAAAAAGAGCGGGAACTGCGAATGGGTATAATCGCACCAAAATCAATGAGGCTTCGTGAGTTCTTGGAGGATAGCTTGGACAGAACTGGTAAGCAAATCCGGGAAAGCACTCACGATGAATGCCGATATGCCATGAATCATTTGATCGAAGTGGTTGGCAATATCGACTATCAGCAAATCACATTGAAACACGGAGAGTTGTTCCGGCAAAAGTGCTTAGACAAAGGCAATAGTCCTGCGACAGTAACAAAGAAGCTAAGCCATCTCAAGAGGATGTTCCAACTGGCAGTGAACAGGAAGCAGCTTGACGAAAACCCATTACAGTATATCGCTATGCCGAAAGTGACAAAGAAAAAGGTGGAAAAGTACACCGCAGATGAAATCAACCGTATTGTAAGAGCCGCCAAAGACAGCCAGACAGCTTTGAAGTGGGATATATTGATTATCACCGCTTTATGTACCGGCATGAGACGAAGTGAACTACTTAATTGCACCTGGGCGGATATTGACTTTGAGGACATGACCATAGAGGTTTCACCAAAGAAGAACACTGACTACACATGGGAATGGCTTATCAAAGACACTGACCGCAGGACGTTGCCGTTGACAAACAATGTCCTCCAGATGCTTGCCGACCATCAAACCCAGCAGCCAGAAGGCTATCCGTATGTGTTCGTTCCACCTGCCAGATATGACCATATCCAGCAGTTGCGGGAACGGGGTAACTGGTCGCTCAAGGATGCCCGCTTGAAGGTGGTTAATAATTTCTCACGTAAGTTTGAGAAAATCCTGAAAATGGCGGGTGTCAGGAAACGGAAATTCCACTGTATGCGAAATACGGCCCTGACGAATTGGTTTGCCAACGGCATGAGTGAGCACGACGTGATGACCCTTGCAGGACACTCAAGTTTTTCTACAACACACGAATTCTATCTTGCTGTAGCAGACGATTTAGTTGATCGTGCAAGGGTGGCTGCCGAACAAAGCGTTGACAAGAATTTGGCACACATTTGGCACGCGCCCCATTTTTCGCTCCCCACAAAAAAAGCTGACAGCCATAAACAACTGTCAGCTAAAGAGTTAAGTAATGGGCAGGGGCGGACTTGAACCGCCGACACACGGATTTTCAGTCCGTTGCTCTACCAACTGAGCTACCTGCCCGGCTTGTTTAAGCCACCGAATCTATCAAATTAAAGGTTTTTTGCAAGCAAATTCAGTCTCTTTTTTTCAAATTGAGTCCAATAGGCCTGCTCGTTGTAGAATTGTTTCACGATAGTTTTCTTCATTTAATCGAATGCTGTGTCTGTCGTGAGTTCCAAATGGCTCTTGAAAGTCCCGGAGAAACGGCAGAGATACTGTCAAGCTCCTGTTCTTTGAATTTGCTCTTAGAAGGACGATATAGCAGTATGAAACCAAAGGATGTTCCGGCTTGTCCTAATGGTATCGTTGCAGCGGTAATTGTGTTTAGCTTTTTAGGGTTTCCCTGCAAGCCCATTGCAAACATGTCTTCGAGCGTACATACTTTGTTCATAGCACAGATTCCGCTGATGAGTTCTGGAGTGAAGGAGGTCTCTAAGTCCTTCCTTTCCATTGTAATCGGCTTGTCACTTTCAAAGACATGCAACTCGAAATTACCGTGCTGGCGCAGGAAGAATGCGATATTTGTATCGTCCACCTTTTGGCCGATCATCTTTCCTGCATTGCACAAGAGCACATCGAGTTCGTTTGCTCCTATGATGAGTTCGTAGAATCCTGCAGTAAAACTTATCAGATCGAGCTTTTCTATAAAATCCCTGTGTGCCGAGATTAGATCGTTGCAGAGTATATCAATTTGTTTTCCCTGTTTTTTGCGTTTCTTGTTTAGAGCTTTTAAAAGCAGACGCAATCTTTCGTGTCTTTTTTTATTATTAGCGATTTTCCGCACTTTCAGCACCCTACCAAATAATAATATTTCTTGCGTAAATTAAAATTCGGTCCTTTGTTAGCGATTCTTTAGCAACAAAGCAGAGCCCCAAGGCTAAAGATTGTTAGCCCTATAACTATCAGATTATCAACTTTGTCACATCATCGTCAAAAGGATACGTCGTAGTCAGCCATGTTAAAATCTTTGGTAAAAGTCGCCTCGGCATTTTTTTTCGGACGTAGCAAATGCTGTATATTTCGAGTATCGTCGTTTTAGCCGGTATGCAAGGCTTTCTAGCGCATTAGAAAATCCGCATGGAGTTTTGCGGATACAGGTTGATTGTTTGCGGTTAGGGCCGGCTGGTGCCGGCCCTTATTGTGGCTGTTCTACCAAAGAGAATTACTCAGTTTGCCCCGCTTTTATCCCCCTCTAAGTCTAAGGCTGACCAGTTTGTTATTTACTATCGAAAATTGGGCTTTTAAGTTAGCGTAGTCAAGAGATTCTATCGGACCTTTCGATGAAATCCTGTCCGGCTCGCCATAAGCTGCGATTATTTCTTCTTTACTGGCGTTCATTCCGATGCCTTCTTTAGTCTTGCCTGGATAAGTTGTCATTCCGTCCGGGAAAGGTATAGGATGAAGTTCTGACCAGCAGCTAATTTCACGCACGCCTTTGTTCAGACCGAGCATAAATGAAAGTCCTTTTGACTTGGGATAGAACAATGCTATCCCGCCCTCATCAAGATCAGGCTCACCGAGAGCGGCGATGACCTGGTCCTTTGACATTCCGAAGTTAATAGGACCTACTCCAACCATCGGTATAATATCCCAGTCCTGGCTTGGAGCAACGACATGGGGCTCTTCATTGTTCGACTCGGTGGTTTCTTTTACTTCATCGTCTTTGACAACGGGCTCGGTGCTGGCAACTGGCTCGGTGCTGGATATCTTATTTTCATCGACTTTTGGCGATGGTGTGGGTTCGGCATCCTGTGGTTCTTTGTCGCATCCGGATCCTGCCATGAGCAAGGCTGTCATACAGATCAAAATTAGTGAGGTTTTTATCGATATTTTCATTCCATACTCCATTGAGAACATTATAAAAGGTTCATTATATACTTTTAGACAAGGTTTGTGAAGTTTAGTTCCCAGTTATTTCCCTTTAATTTCTTCCCTGCGTTCTCCCGGCGAGTCTTTATAAAGCCCGATCTGCATATTTTTGTAAGTCCATGTATTGCAAAGACTTATGATTGTTTTCGTATGAATTGGGTTCGTTTTGCATAAAATGAGTGGATGGGTATATGAGTGAATGAGTAAATGAGTATATGAGTGGATGGGTATATGAGTGAATGAGTGGATGGGATAAAATTGGGTTCGTTTTGCATATTTTCCGCCTTAGGCGGGTAAAACTCTTTGCTCGTCTCTCGTGGCCCGTGGTCCTTAATTTGGGGTATAAAGTTATGTAAGTCTTTGTTGTATATTGAGTTAAGTGTATTAAGGGCGAAAATTTGCAAAATGCGTTTTTTTTGGATTTTTTTGGATTTTTTGGATTTTTTTGGAAAAGATGGGTGTAAAAAACGACACCGTTTTCGAGTTTGGTTATAAAACAGAATACAGAATTCAGGAGACAGAATTCGTTTGGTCGCGCGTTGGTTGAAATTGGGTTTCCCGGCGCGCCGGGATTTCGCCTTCGGCTCAGCGTAATTCTTTGAATTGGGTTCGTTTTGCATATATGAGTAGATGAGTATATTAGTATGTTGGCAAATAGCTTATTCATAGTAAGCCGATGGGATATGTTTGAATGTTGTATCCAGTATACGAGAACTTCGATTCTACGATTCATTTTGTCCGTCTTTTTCCACATTTTCGTGTTTCAGTTTAATCATATATTTAGTTTGATGGTTATTATATTCTATGAATTGTTAAATGTCAAGGTTTTATTTTGGGATATTTGATAATATATTATAGATTCGAAGGAAGGAAGGAAAGAATGGATGTTCCTAATTTTCTACATTCATTGTAATCCAAAGATGATGGAGTTCTATTTCACTATCTACGATGTCGCCGGTTCTGATATGACTTGAGCGATAACTGTAGATGCCTCTTGATGTATCCCTTTCGAATACTTTAAGGGTTTCATCAGCAGTCCAAATACAACCATCTCCTATCGGGCGGCTTACAAGTTCCGAAATCCACTCATTGATCTTGCCTTGCCAGTGGCAAGCAGAGCGATCCTGCACATAACCAATCATCGCAACCAAATTGTGTTTTGCACCATGTAGTCCCAGTTTAAATCGTTGAATTCCTCCACTTATCTTTTCCTTAGTGGATCCCGTAACATACTCTTTTTCTCGGCTTGAAGAAGGAGCGGGAAGACGTTTGCCTTCAAGAACAAGAACTGGATCGTAGATCGTGTAAGGTTTTGCTTCAAATAATATGCTTTTAGCAGGCGATGCAGACATATCGACTAGTCGACGGCCAGTTTGATATTCCTCGTGATCGAAGCGAATCATTGGGAAATCGTTCCGAGCGTGAGCATCAAGAAACTTGCATAATTGCAAATTCAATTTGTTCTCGGACTGTTCGTTGGGACGATCAGGATCATCTCGCCAGTTAGGCAATATTTGGTGAATAAAAACTATTATTGTAAGCTGAAAAGTTCGAAACTTAATCCCTGATGTAATTTTTCCTGTATATTGCTTTTTGTTGATTTGTTCTCCGCCCATACCTAAAAGCCCTGGTCATACAAATCTGTAAGTGTCTCATCGGCATCCCGAATCGCTGTCGAACGAATCCAGTAACGAAGCCTGTCCGGTTTGACAATCAATAAAACATTTTTATCATAACATCGAAAAACTCTAACTGTTCTCAGATAAGCATGATTATCATAATAAATCAACTTTTCAAGTTCCGTCTCTGCATCCTTATCAAGCCATGCAAGTTCAGGATTATCTCCAAAATAAAACGGCTGACATATCAGGTTATTCCAAAAAATTGGAGTACTCGCTTTTAGATTGTCA
>SDBT01006182.1_pt1 | contig 19941 bp, 21 predicted proteins | sample 2277101 | NCBI WGS metagenome assembly SDBT01 (sample SAMN10404973, study PRJNA504765) | marine sediment metagenome | isolation source: marine sediment core GS10_PC15, 103 cmbsf | place: Arctic Ocean: Southern Knipovich Ridge | collected 2010 | reverse complement strand
TGCGGCCATCGATGCGATCCAACGAGAGGACGAGGTGCCTGAGGCCGCGTAAGGTCAGGGGCGTAGATCTGGAAATCACCAGGAGTCACTTATGACGGTTTCAACTAATTCCTTGACATCCTCAGAAATGACCACGGGTTGCCCACTGATTGCCTTTTGGCGAATCACAGCCCGAGGAACTCTCCCAAGAGCACCTCGCCAGGATGGATGTTCGGCAGCTTCTTCGCCATGTTTACCTCTGTCATCGATGGACAAGAGAAGCCTGGCAACGAATGGCCGAAGGTTGTTGACGGATCGGACAGTTTTAAATGGCGGGGCCGACGAGACTCGAACTCGCGACCTCCGGCGTGACAGGCCAAAGAATACCGCGAACAACGCCAAACATCGCCGACGCGCACCAAAGAAATGAGCGATTTATGGACGTGCGTGTTGCTCCGTTTAGGCCATGCTGGCGACTGTTCTCGGACACTTTTCGGACAGCAGCGACCACCGGGTACCCTTCGGTTTCACGGCCCAAAGATGGATGGAAAGCCTGACACAGATGGCATTCTGGCATACATCTACTTCTTGGCTCCGATTGCGGGCAACTTCGGGTCGGTCTCCCTGCCATCTTATAATAAGCCGAAGTATAGAGGGGACAGATGTCCCTCTTGTAACGAGTTGGTTGTGGAACCGAAGGGCTGGTGAGATGTGAGATGCAGGAGGCCATTTGACGCAAATGACTGAGAAAAACTTGTGGTATCTGTTCCATGTGTTTTTCAGACTCCCGGAAGAGCCATTTGATCGACTCGACGATCCGGATGACGGGTCCATGGATGCGAACGTAGGAACCCTTTATCTGTTGCGGCGAGAGTTGATTGAAACTGGTTTCAATGTCACCGAGATTGTTCCTGAGGATAGCTTTCGCGGCAGCGATATTCAGAGGCGTGCCTTTGCTACTGCCATTCTCGTGTTCACAGGAATCGACTTGTTGGGGAAGTTCTTAGCGGGGAACGACCAGAACGGCAAGGTAGGGGAACGCTTCACCGCTTACTGTACTTCATTCATGGAACTCGATCCTGAGCAGGCCGGAATTGTCTGGGATCTACGAAACGCTCTAATGCATTCGTTTGGGATCGGCTCGGTCAAAGGTACTCCTTTCATAGTTCAAACTCAGGCGGCCGATGATGTAGTGACCAGAACAGCTGGAGGCATGCTTGCCCTGTCGATCACCTCCCTGTACTGGCGATTCATCGATTCCGTTCCGCAGTATGAGCGTCAGGTTAGAAAAGACAGCGCTTTGCAGGCAAAGTTCAAACAAATGTTCGATACATACGGCATGCTGTTCTTGGCCCCCGGCCCGGTTCAGCGGTAAGCCCCCCATGGGAGGTTTCTGGATGCCACATGAATCCGGCCGATGCAATCCCGAGCACGTTGGTTGTGGGAGCCAATGTTCCGCCGTAACATACTGAAAAAAAGACGGTAACAAACCAATGTCCGAAAGTTGTCCGAAACCTGGCAAGAGTACGAAGGTGGCGAAACGAGCCCGAAAACGAGCAAGAAAGTCAGGCATCCCGGAACACTGCCAGCACGGTTCCCACGGCCTCTATGCCCTTAAAGGTACTCTGAAGACCTTGGGACAACGCGATGACTGGCTGAAACCCTTAGGAGAGCTTGGCAACGCGCTGAGGGCGTGGCGGCAGGAATTAGTAGAAGCACTCGGAGGCGAGGAAGCAGTGACGCCACAACAACGGTCGATCATCGATCTTGCCAGTAGGACGCATCTCATGCTGGAAAGCGTGGATCAGTACGTCTTGAGTATGGGCTCACTCGTGAACAAACGTAGAAGAGCACTGTTTCCCGTAGTGCGTGAGCGTCAGCAGCTAGCCGATTCTCTCGCCCGCTACATGGCACAACTCGGCCTAGAGCGTCGCTCGATACCCACTCCATCGCTCTCAGAGTATTTTGAGCAAAAGGCCGAGGATCACGACGAGCCCAGAGCAAGTCAACATGACTAAACGGCGACGGAGTACGGCCCCGAACATCATCGATTTCATCACCGACACAAACCTGCTCGGCCTTTCGCTCAGTGACGCTCAGGAGACGCTCCTGAGAACAGTCTATGGCTTACCTTTATCCAAGACTCATCTCGAACTGTACCGGCAGTGCACAGGACGAGAGAACGCGCCCAAGAATGCTTTCTCGGAAGTCACTGTAGTTGCTGGAGCAAGGGCCGGGAAAGATAGTCGAATCGCAGCACCCATTGTGAGCTATGAAGCACTTTTCGGCGGCCACGAGAAACATCTCCAGCGCGGAGAGCGAGCGATCATTCCCTTGGTAGCGCAGGACCAGCGAGCCACCAAGATAGCGTTCGGTTACATTCGTGACTACCTCACCGGCTCTCCTCTACTTGCTTCAATGGTCCAGGAAGTGCTTGCCCTTGAGATCGCCCTCACCAACCGGCTCACCATATCGTGCTTCCCCTCGACTTTGCGTAGCCTGCGCGGATGGTCGATCCCAGTCGGCGTCCTCGATGAGTTGGCCTTCTTCCGCATGGAGGGCGCTGCCGACAGCGATGCCGAGATCCAGGCGTCTATCCGCCGGGGCATGCTCTCCTTCCCCAACCCTCGACTGATAAAAATCTCCACGCCGTACATGAAGTCAGGTGTTTTGTTCGAGGATTTCAAGATCGCTTTCGGCCAGGATGATCCCGACCGGCTTGTGTGGCGGGCATCGTCAACCCTGATGAACCCCAGCCTGAAAGAAGCTCGGCTAGATCGAGAACGGCGACTTGATCCCCAGCGGTTCGAGCGCGAGTACATGGCGGAGTTTGCGGAGGATCTCGATGCATTCCTACCTTCTGCTTGGATAGAGGATGCTGTGATGCCGGGTCGGCACGAGCTTCCCCCACAAAAGGGCGTTCACTATAAGGCTGCTGTAGACCCATCGGGTGGTGGTGCAGATGCATTCACATTGGCGGTCTGTCACACAGAAGGTAATGGTAGCGATACCAGAGTCATCCAGGATGTGATGAGAGGCTGGAGGCGATCACCCGGCAAGCAACTTGATCTCGAAGGGATGGTTAAGGAGATTGCCAGCATATTGGAACCGTATCATGTCAGTTTCGTGACCGGAGACAGGTACGCGGCAGGCTGGGTAAGGGAGCGGTTTCGAGCAGAGGGTGTTTACTATAGGGACACGGATATGACGAAGGCGGAGGCGTATCTTGAATCTCAGCCTCTATTCGCCCAGGGTCGGGTTGATCTGCTTGATCAAGCTCAATTGATTCGGGAACTGAAGCTGCTTGAGAGCCGTCCACGGGCCGGTGGCCGGACTTTGGTGGACCATCCACGAGGCGGGCACGACGACTACGCCAACGCCGTCGCTCTCGGGGCTGTGGTTGCTACAAAGGGGGCAACAACCCCTTTCTCTGTTCCAAAACCTCGTGGCCCGCTGTACCGCCCCTCGCCCTTCCGGTCGTTGTCGGAATTCGATACCTTGGGGCGTCGGCCCTGATTTGCCATTTTCAAGCACTCCCACCTAGTCTGTTCACTTTGCTCCCTTGACTTCCCCGCAACACAACGCTATACACTCAGAAAAATCCCAGGCCAGCCAGGAGGGAAGAACGCTACTGCCTATCGAGGTAGCGTTGGGCTGCTATGAAAGTTGAGAAATCTGGTAAGAAATGGATTGTCAAGGCAGATTGCGACGGCCTCGGCGAAGAACTCCAAGTCGTCTGGGAACTGGAGCTGGGGCGCAGGATCATCGAAAAAGCGGCCCTGCCCGATCCCACCGAGTTCGATCCCCCGAACCGGTTGAACGCCTTCCTGGATTCACGGAGCAGAAACTATGAGCAATGAGGCCGAAACACAATTTCTTCTGAAAGGTAAAGACGCCGAAGCCGTTGGCACTCTCACGGAGGGAGGTTTCGTCGTCAAAGCGGGAGCGATAGCTCGCAAAGAGATGTTGCCGTCTACAACCGATTCTGTGACACGGGTCCGGGAGCGTCTGCTTGCCGAAGGGATCTTGGAAGAGCACAGCGGCCAACTGCGATTCACAGAAGATCACGTGTTTGATTCGCCTAGCGGGGCAGCGGCGGCATTGCTGGGTAGAACGTCGAACGGCTGGGTCGAATGGAAGCATCCCGATGGCCGGTCGCTGAGCGAGGTGAAGCGTGTAGCTCGCGCCAGCGGCGAGGCAATGCTCAGCGAGCCCAAGCGTCAGGAAATCCTCGCCAAATATGAAGAACTTCTGAATGAGGGCCGAATCTACACGAAGACGCAACTGGATCAGTACTACTCAACCTTTCGCCAACGATTCGGCCCGGAAGTTCTGTCGGGGCTCGATGGCGAAGCGCTGCTGGAGTTCATACACGATCACAGCAACAAGAACAGCTTGGTCTACTGGCTGGAATTCAAGAACGACGAGGAGTTCGACACAAAGCGATTTGGCAGTATTGCTGGGGGAAGTGCCCTGAAGTTTCGGATCTTTCGGCGTAAGGAAACCGGGAATTGGCAAGCTGGCAGCGAGAAAGGAAACCGGCCCGAAGATATCTCTGTTCAGGAAGCGATTGAGTTTGCACGCACTCATCGAGGTCAACTGCTCAAGGGTGTCGAGCTTCTCGAACAGTTACCGGATGATGCGTCCGACGAAGACTACGCCCAGCTTCAAGATCAGATGGATGAACTGGCCCCGGATGTCAGCAATCTCGCATGGGGCCACAAGTATTTCAGTCTACTTTTCTCAGACAAGCTCGACGACTACCACATCCCCGACTTGCAACGATTTCATATTCTTAGGCTGCTGCAACTTCCGCCCGAAGGTGAGGGACGCTACATCTGCGCTGGGCGATTCACCTCCGCTGCCAAGGAAGTTGATCTCCCCATGAACCAATTCACGGCCACACTGAATGCAGTCCAAGGCAGACTGCATCGGTATTGGCGGGTTGGTACAAGAGGCGGCAAGACGAAAATCAGCCATTGGCCGATGATGCAGGAACGAGACTGCATTGCAGTAGGGTGGAAGCAACTTGGTGATCTGTCATGGGTCGAAGCAAAGAGGGAAACACGAAAGAAACTGAAAAGCTTGCTCAAGGAGACGTATCCGAATCAGCATCCGGCCGCCATCGGAAATTACTGCTCGCAACTCACGTATTTTGTTGCCGGTCTGAGCGAAGGCGATATCGTCTTGGCAGCGGATGGGGCCACCGTTCTTGGAATCGGACAAGTCGCCGGTGAGTACCGATACGAGCCACAGTTTGATTTTCCGAACCAACGACCGGTTGAGTGGCTGGACCTCGACGAATGGAAAATGCCCGTTACCGAGGGACTGCGATCAAGCGTCCGTGAAATTCGGAAGCACAGCGAAAACATTGTCGAAGCGGAAAAACGGATTCAAACCGGCACGCCACCGGTGAAACCTGAAGAGCCTGATCCTGTCATCAAACGCAACATTCGGCTGCAAGGGATGCCCGGACGTATTCAGTCGGTCTTGGACCGTAAGGCACAAGTCATCCTGTACGGGCCCCCAGGCACCGGAAAAACCTATTGGGCTGAAAGGGCAGCAGGTGATTTGGCAGCGATTTCAGCATTTGGAAAACGATTCGACGATTTGGATCAACGACAGAAACACGTCATCACAGGCGATGTTGAATCGTCAGGTGTCGTTCGACTGTGTTGCTTTCATCCTGCATACGGGTACGAGGATTTTCTCGAAGGATATCGGCCTCGTACAGTAGACGGGCAGGTGACATTCGACCTTCGTGACGGCGTGTTCAAGAGGCTTTGCCGTGACGCCGACGCTGCCCAGGACCGGAACTTCTACCTGATCGTAGATGAGATAAACCGTGGCGACATTCCCCGGATTTTCGGCGAGTTGCTCACGACGCTGGAGAAGGATAAGCGTGGGAAACAGATTATCCTTCCCATGAGTCAGGAGATTTTCGCTGTTCCCCGGAATGTCTTCCTGATTGGGACAATGAACACCGCCGACCGATCCATTTCTTTGCTTGATGCTGCTCTGCGTCGGCGTTTCGGATTCATCGAGATGATGCCAGATGGAACGGTCCTTCGGGACTCTAAGGTCAGTGGCATTCCACTGCGTGCATGGTTCGACGCTCTCAATGAGCGAATCCGACAGCACGTTGGACGGGATGCTCGCAACCTGCAAATCGGCCATTCCTACCTCATGCAGTCGGGAAGCCCGATTAAGGAAATAGCACCTCTGAAACGAGCGATCCGAGACGACATCATTCCGCTATTGGAGGAATACTGCTACGAGGATTACGGTACGCTGGGCAGCATTCTCGGTGAAGAACTCGTCGATGTCGCATCGCAACGAATCCGTCACGAATTGTTCGATGATGGTCAGGAGGATGTGTTGGTGCAGGGCCTCTTGGCTCCATTCTCAGAAATATCAACATCGTCCGAGGCAATTTCGTCAGATGAGTCGTCGCTCGATGAGGAACCCGAAGAGGATGAAGATAGCGGAGCGGACGACGAATGATTGCAGTAACCCACTCTATCACGCTGTCGGAATGGGAGACCAAGGGGCCGGGAGATTGCGAGGAACTGCGGGAGCGCTTCCTCGATCAGTCCGACGCCGCCAAATCTGTTGCCTCCACACTCGTCGAGCACCGCCTGCTTGAATTGACCGAGCTACGTGGAGGTTTGGAAGTCAGGGCGTTTTCGCATGTCGGTCGGATTCGTATCGGTAGCTTGAATATCACCGTTCTCCCGAAACTGCGTGGTGCTTCGCTGTTGAAATTGCTGCGCTACGCCTATGGCTTTCGTCGCCTCAATCTGATCTCCGACACGGCTCACTTGATCGAGCCATGTGGGTTCGAGGACTTGCTGGTCGCTCAGTTGAACGCTGAAGCCCAAGAGCTTCTCTCTCGTGGACTTCAGCATTCCTATGTCGCTCGCAAAGAACGATTGGCATCGCCTCGTGGAAGAATCGACATCCAGCAGTTGGCTCTCGACGGCGGCAAGATCACCGCAACTCTGCCGTGTCGCCACTACCCACGAATTGAAGACACCCTGTTGAATCGTGTCTTGGTCGCTGGTCTGAAGCTTGCCGGATCTCTGGTGGTTGACGTCGCACTTCGGCGAGAGTCCAGACGGCTTGCCGCCCTCATCGAAGAGCAAGTTTCTACCGTCAGTTTGAATTCCGCCGTGATGAATCAGGTTGCACGCAAACTTAACCGGCTGACAAAGAGCTACCTGCCTGCCATGTCGATTATTCGATTGCTGGTCGAGGCCCAAGGTGTGTCGCTCGAAGGTGAAGCAATCACCAACCGCTTGCCCGGCTTTATGTTTAACATGAACGCTTTCTTTCAAACGCTCCTATCACGCTTCTTACGGGAGAACCTGCCGGGTTACAGCGTCATCGACGAGCACAGTCTGAAAGGAATGATGCGGTACAATCCAAATTTCAGTCCACCAAGGAAGTCCCCGACGCCACGGCCCGATTACGTGATCCGTCTCGGAAACAAGATTTGTTCCATCCTCGATGCCAAGTATCGGGACATATGGGAAGAGGATCTTCCTCGGCATATGCTATACCAGCTGGTCGTGTATGCCGTCAGTCATCGAGACCAGCCTCGCAGCACAATTCTTTACCCAACGTCTTATCCCGGCGCAAGGGAAGCCCGCATAGACGTGACCGATCCCTTGGACAGCAAGAAACATCTGGGCCAAGTCTGCCTGCGACCAGTGAACCTCGAACGACTGGAGTCACTTGTCGCTGACACAACTACAAAGGGACGGCGAGAACGAGAGGACTACGCAGCGAGCTTGGCATTTTCGCATGAGTAGAAATGGTTGACCCCGGATGGAGGGAACGTTACCAAGTGTGATCGGACTCTTCCGAACTTGTGAACAATGCAGCCTCAGCTTGCCGAGGGAGCCCGAACCGAAATGCCTCGTTTGCGGTGCTTTCAAGAGTCCGCCCAAGCAAAACCATTCCAAATCTGCGAATCCTCGGCAGAACGTTTTAGAACGTTTTCCCGGTGCCGAAATCGGTGGACGCTGCTGTGAATGCGGGGCTCCCTACCCTCCCGGAACTCGGGGGAAGCGACGCCGGTTCTGCTCGGCGAGGTGCAGAAAGCGGTCTTGGCTGAAGCGCAAGGGGCTGGCGTCGGCGATGGCTGGTATATCTTCACGCCGCCCACGGGCTCCCGGACCCGCTGTTTGATCCGCCTTAGCAATACCTCCCCCTTGTCCAAGCCTGTCCTGCGAAACAAGTGGGCCGAAAATGGTGTGTAAACCTCCGCTACTTGCTCTCAGCTAAAATTGACGAACTGCCGCACGAGCGAATTTCCATAGGTAAAGTGCACTGTTGCGTCGCCCAGCACGTTGCAGTATGGTCACCAGCGAGATTCGAGCTAAGGGGGGTTAGCAAGATTCATCGTCCCAGCCATTGTATTTCCCTATTCGAGTTGAACTCCGAGCATTAATAGGAGGCGCGCCAATGGTTTCTAAATCAATCCGACAACTAACACTACTGATTCTGATGTGCATATTTGCAGCCGGACAGACGACACTGGCTGGAGGGAAGAATAAGCCCAAAAGCCAGCCACCACCCCGCCTCGTTATAACGAAAGCCGTGGCTGATGTTGACGCAGCAGTCGTCTATATTGAAGGGAAGAACTTCGGAGACAGCCCTGGGGTCTTGCTTGGAACTAGTGAGGGGGAGATGCATGAGCAATCTGTGATCGACTCAAGCGACACTTACATCGAAGCTGCTCTAACGACGACAGATCCCGGAACCTACCTTCTCCTCGTCTATTCGGGTCCCGCAAGAACGCAAGGATTTTCCATGGACTTGACGATAGGAGCCGTTGGGCCACAAGGGCCGGAAGGTCCCGGAGGCCCAGAAGGTGGGCAGGGACCAGAAGGGCAACAAGGACCGATAGGGCCACAAGGACCTGTTGGTCCTCCCGGAGATTTTGGGAACGTGGAGTTACCGCTTGTAGACGCTACGACAGGTGAGACTGTGGGTTCAATACGTGTCAACCTTACGGGCACGCCTACCCCTGGAACAAGCCTCTGGATCAAAGTGCCACAAACTCAACCGCAGGGAACGAAGCTGCTAGTCAGCAGTAAAGACACCGATCAGGTCCTTCGATACGACGGACAAACAGGCTCTTTCATCGATACCTTCGTGTCTTCAGGTAGTGGTGGAGTTTTTGGACCAAGAGGCGTGTCTTTCGGGCCAGACGGACATCTTTATGTTGCCAGTCGCAGCCACGAAGTCCTTCGCTACGATGGGCAGACTGGAGCATTTCTTAATGTCTTTGTGACGCAAGGTAGTGGAGGACTATCTGAGCCTAGGGATTTGCTATTTGGTTCAGACGGTCATCTCTATGTTACAAGTGCCGCCACCAATGAGGTTCTTCGATACGACGGCCATACGGGAGCCTTTCTTGGTGTTTTCGCTTCAGGCGGGTCAATGGCATGGCCATTTGGCCTGGATTTCGGACCTGATGGAAATCTCTACGTCACCGGATGGTCGTCCAATGACATAACGCGCTTTGACGGAACAACAGGCAATTTCATCGATACTTTTGCCTCTGGCGGAGAATTAAGCTCCGCCAAAGACCTGGAATTCGGACCTGATGGAAATCTTTTCGTATGTAGTGATGGTAACGATCAGATCCTTCGTTTCGATGGAACAACGGGGGCTTTTATCGACATCTTCGTATCTTCAGGCAACGGTGGGCTTACCAATCCGGTTGGCTTAAAGTTCGGTCCCAATGGAAGCCTCTATGTTAGTAGCAGCAATACCCATCAGGTAATCCGCTATGATGGACAAACAGGTGCCCTCATCGGTACTTTTGCGGCTGGAGGTGGATTGAGCAGCCCGACGTTCCTCGTCTTTACTCCACCAGAACCGTAGGAAGAACGGCAATTGTCGTCGAGGAAGATGCAGCGGAGGTGGGAGACAGCTGGAAGCAGAGAGATCGCACTTGAGATTTTTCAGGAATGTGGAACCAATAAACGGCGCGGGAACAGCCAGCGGTCCTTCGCAGAATTGAGGGGGCTGACATGAAAAAAACAGCGTGGGCCGGTGTTGTTGCTGTTGCCATACTACTCATCGCGGCAACAACGTGGGCCAACCCGATCATCATCCACGAAACTGGATACGCCGGGACGGAAGTGAGTCGAGGCGGCTCAAGCATCTCCAAAAACCAGTTCTTAGGAACCTCGTTCAGCATTGACCGGACCACCAACGTCACGGCAATCGGCGGTTGGATGGGCTCAAGAACAACGATATTCGGCGCGATCATCCCGGTTCCGGGACCAGATGTCTTGCCGACCGTAGCACCACTTGAGCTGGAATCCATCGCTATCGCCTACACCACTTTCAGGGCCACGGTTGGCCATCCAGAAGCAGCTGAGTTCAGGACGCCGCTCGATGTCACGCTGACCCGTGGTGCCTACGCGCTGGTATTCGGCTCGGGTCTCTTCGGCACATCCGGATTGGGCTACCTCGGTACGAATGGAGTAACGGCAATACCTGGCGTTCCTACGTTCAGTACCGACAACAGCCCTCCCCCGCCGGGCTTTCCATCAGGCCGGTGGAACGGCCCTTCCTATGGCAACAGAGTGCGCATGGTGGTTGAAGGCATGCCCGTCCCTGAACCATCAGCCCTGACGCTGTTCGTACTCGGAATGGCCAGCCTCGCGTGGGTGAGGTGGAGGAGGATGGCCAGGGAACGCTAGCAGACTGACATACTGGCCCACTGTTCCGGCGACCGCGGACCTTTAGGACGGAAGACTGTTGAGATTGGATAATCTGTTCTTTTTGACTGGCGGGTTCCCGAAAACAGAGGCAAGGCGGCAAGTAGTGGAGAGGTTTCTTTAGTCATAAAAACTTGGAGGTTTGCGCACAACCTCGCAGCAACTTTTGCAAATCCGGTTGTATCGACCCCCGTAGTATTTCTCCTTTTTGCGGATCTCCTTTTTGCAGGCGTCACACTGCCAGAGGTGGCGAGCACTCTTAACGTCAGCGTCTTTCAGCCAAAGCCGCCGCAGTTTTCTGCGAATCTCTGTGCGCTTTCGCCTTGCACGGATCTCTTTTTCTTTGTCGGGGTGCTTTTCGATGTGGCACTCTTCACAAAGCAGAACGAGATTGTCTAGGGCATGGTTGCCCCCTTTCGAGACAGGCTTGACGTGGTGGATGTGACATTCCACCAAGACCTTAATAGAAGCACCTGGAAAGAGCCCTTGTATCCTCCCCGTTTCATTACCACACTCTCGGCACTTCCCTTTATCTCTTTCATAAACCTCAAATCGCCTCAGTTTCCAGTCGGGAGGGTAGCCTTTTGCATTTCGATTGGCAGGTTCTTCGAGGTTCACCCATTGCTCGTGTGCTTTCTTTATGTCAGCCTCTTCTTGCTTTTTCCTGAGCAGTTTTCTGGCGAAGTGTATGATGGGAGCCACGAAACAAAGGAGAACGACAACAATAAAGGCTAATGTATCTGTTACCATCCCAATGTTGTTCTATTCACTGGCGTTTTGAATATTGTCCTTCAATCGGCCTTCAAAACTCAATTCCGCTAAATGCGGTCATGTTTTTTTGGCTGACCGCGGCCTCCCGAACCGCACGATAGCGTGCATTCAAGAAACTGAACCCCACGATTACCCTCAAGCTAATGGCGGAGCGGGATTCGTAGACGTATCCAGTGCCTATCAAGAGCACTACTACTGGGGCGGTGGCAGCAGGACCTTTTTTCCCACCTCCAATCTTTGTTTCGTAATCAGCTGACCCCCACTCCCCTTTGACTTTTCACCCCGCAAAAGACTATCCTCCCTCCTGGCCAGCAAATCGGGACGTTTCCCAAGTGAACAGAAGCCGTAGCGTCATCGACGAGTGACGTAATGACACTCGAATCTGGTTCTCGCCTCGGTCCCTACGAAATCCGCTCACTCATCGGAGCCGGGGGCATGGGAGAAGTCTACAAAGCCAAAGACACTCGGCTCGACCGCATCGTTGCCATTAAGGTGCTTCCTTCTCATTTGGCGGAAAGCCCCGAGCGACGAGAACGCTTTGAGCGGGAAGCCCGAGCGGTTTCTTTTTTGGACACGACGGGATTGGGCCGCGATAGATGATCAGCCTTCGCTGTACCCGCCGGGGTTGGACAACGTCATCTTCTGCGATCTGGCAGAGGGGTTTTGACCGTCTACGTGATGCGCGAGGGCGCTCCTACCGCTACTTGGTCGGTTTCCACACGTAAGCGCCGCTTCGGTCAATGTAACCGCGCCCGGCATCGGTAGTGACCGACGCTAGCCCCCCCCTAAACAGGTCGCACAGCCAAAACTGTGGTTCAATCGCCATATTGCCGTCCCGGTCGATGTATCCACATTTGGAAACACCCATGCGAGGCGGCCCCGGCGGGCCTATGCTTACGCTTGCAAGTCCCTCGGAGAACCGCGAGGCCGCACCTTCCGATCCGCGAGGAATTACGATTGCTCCGCTTCTGTCAACATAGGCCCACTCGCGGCCCGTGCTGACCACGGCGAGCCCTTCCGAGAAGTTGTCTGCGGCAACAAACTTTGCTGGGACCACCACTTTACCGGCCTTGTCGATGTAGCCCCACTTGACGCTGTAGCCCGCCTTGGGGTCTTCGTACGCCTTACCCACGGCGGCTAAACCTTCTGAGAAACGCTGCAGGTGGTCGTAAGCTGGCCGGATAACGGGGTTGCCAGTGCGATCGATGTAGTATGCTTGGCCGCCCTCGCCGACGACAGCAAGCCCCTCTGAGAACTCGCCCGCATAATCGAACTTCGCAGGGATGACCAACTCACCCGTCTGGTCAATGTATCCATGCTTATCCCCGACTTTGACCTCCGCTAGCCCATCCACGAAATTACCGTTGTTAGCCAGTTGAGTATCGAATCGTGGAGGAATGACGAGCACGCCTTTCCGATTGATATAGCCTCGCTTTCCGCTTTGAACTCTTACGTAAGCGAGCCCATTACTCGCAAAGGGACCGGCTTCCAGGAAATCCGCTGCGATTACTAGTTGGCCATGTCGGTTGATATAGCCAAACAGAGCGAGCAGACCATCGCTACCGGCAGCCACTGGCGCGAGCCCCTCTGAAAATGGAAACGCGTATTCGAAACGTGGCGTAATGACAATCGTTCCATTGCCGTCCATGTAGCCCCACTTGTCATCCTGAATGATCTGTAACAGTTGTGAATCGTCCGTTCCCGACTCACCTCGCCTCGCGGTCCGCGATGTATCGCTCCCAGCTTCACTGTTCGATAACATTGAAACCAAGAACCAGCCTCCTAGTAGTACGATCATAAGAAGCGGGACACCCAGCCATAAGATTTTTCCTGTAGGCTTCCGGGGTTCCGTCACCTCTTCGAACATGGCACACCTCCCACGCGATTGTACAACAATAGCGCTTCTTTCGGTGTGACTAGTTCGACAGAAGCTCGTCTCCGCGCCACTGCTCCGATTCGTATTGCAGCCGGAGCACCAGAACTTCCACCGCCAGGCGCTCGATGCAATCCCATAACACCTTGTCGGTGCGCCTCGACGCACGTGTTCGAGAGATTTCCCGGCAGAGGTGCTCCAGCCGGTCCAGATCTTCACATCGCATTGCATTCCTCCTACTGGTGTAGACGAAATTCGACGCGTGTGAACCCTCCCTCAAAGAGGGGAGAAAATCGCTGGTTGGCCCGCTACAAGAAGCATCGACAGGGCGCGGTAGGCTAGCTGGCTTTCGAGGATCGCCCAAACTCACGCGGCGGCGCTCATCGGAGAGGCAAAGCGACCTACCGCGTGGAAAGCATTTAGCCTATAGGGCCGTTCACATCCAAGCCGCCTTGCGTTCTAAGGTGTTTTCTAGCCACCACATATTATTGGAAAGGAACGCAGGAAAGACAAATTCACGGTTGTCAGACAAAACAGCCACCTTCGGGAGTTTGCTCAATCCATCCCGATAGAAACTGCCAAAGAACATGGCTGAGGTGCTGGTTTCGCATTCGGAGTTATCGTCTGGAGTCTCGTCCTGGCGTCATGGAGAAACCGACATGCGTTCACTCAAACAGAGTTCTCCTGCGATGCCATATACTTTGGCGTAGCTGCACTCGCACCGACTGCAGAGATTTCGCTTTGGACACTACGTGACACATCGTGTTATAATGTCTCATAAGAACGGTTATGGGACATTCAATAGCTACGGAAATAATCGCCAGGACGGCTCCGGAAGCGGAAGCTCTCGCCTCCCAAGCCGACAATGACGAACAATTAATCGAGCTTTGGCTCCACGGCCGTTCAAAACACACCTTAGAAGCCTACAATCGAGATGTGAGGCGTTTTCGGAGCTTCGCCCAATGGAAACCCCTTGCAGCCATCAAAGTGCGAAACCTGCAAGCCTACGCGGACTTACTCGAATCCGACGGACTCTCACACTCTAGCCGGAAGAGAATGCTCTCTACCCTGAAGAGCTTGCTCACCTTCGGGCATAAACTTGGCTATCTCCCAGTGAATGTCGGCGGGGCGCTCCGTTTGCCGAAGCAGGAGCGAGCTTTCCGTATTTTGACGGAAGCCGAGGTTCATAAGCTAATGGCGCTAGAGCCTAATCTGAGAAATCGCATCATGCTCCGTTTGCTCTATGCGTCGGGAGTCCGGGTTACCGAGCTATGCGGGCTCCGCTGGGTTGACACGGCCGACCGTGACGGCGGCCGAGGCCAGATAACAGTTACCGGCAAAGGCGGGAAAGTTCGCGCCATCGTTCTTTCAGCGGAGACGTGGAAGAAGCTCCTTGAGCTTCGGGGAGGTGCCCCGGAGTCAGATCCGATATTTCGGTCCCGAAAAGGCGGGGCTCTGAGCAGGAGACAGGTACTCCGGATCGTCAAATCAGCGGGCGAACGTGCTGGGCTCGCTGCAATCTCGCCGCACAGCCTCCGGCACGCCCACATATCTCACTCTCTCGACCGTGGTGCCCCGATCCACGTGGTGCAGCAGACCGCCGGTCATGCGAGCTTGACCACCACGAGCACCTACGCCCACGCCAGACCGGGCGATAGCTCCTCGCTTTATCTGGGAGTCTAAAACGACGGCTCGAATCGGGCTATCCGCCCACACTAGCCTCCTGCCTTTGAACCCAAAATCACAATGTGACACACTCCCACCCCATGGGAAAGAAAGCCAAGCGCCGGAAGAAACCCAAGCCCAAATCCCAGAGCACGCCGACGACCCAATGGGTCAGCTTTCGCCTCCCACATGATCTGCTCGCTCGGTTCGATGAGCATACTGAGCGCCTCCAAGCTCGATGGAAGGTTCCCCTCAACCGGACGCAAACCGTCACTCATCTTCTAACAACGGGCTTGGACAAAGTGGAGAAGGTGAAAGGACGGCGGAGTAGCTAAGGAGGCGATGAAGTGGACCCGAAGACACTAATGGTCCTCCAAGATCGCATAGCAGAGCTTGCCATCGGACCATCAACGCTGCGAAACCAGGGAGCCAAGAATGTTGTTGGCAGAGCTAGGTCATTCCTGAAAAGAATCGAGTTGAAAGATTTCGGGAAGGCGTCCCGCACTGCATTTTACACGCGGCTCGACCAAGATACCCTTCTGCTGAAGCGGTATTTCCCTCCAGGAGCCCGAAATTGGGGGGCCGCACGAAAGGCCATCAATATCTTTCTCCGGGATGTCCTTTACAACAGCTACTTATCTAGCGTCTATCATTTTGTCCGACTGGAGAAATGGCTGGAAGTGCCGCTAGAATCGAGACATTGCTAAGGCGCTACTCGCAGAACCCGAGGGTTGGGCATTACCGAAATGGAAGTCGATCAAAGCATTAACTCCCAAAGCAAGTGCACAGTACCAGGAAGTCGCCACAGTTGTGGCAAAGCGAAAGGGCATGGCCCGCGTTCATCTTGACGTGTGGTACTGGCGTGGATTGGGTAGCGGCCGAAAAGACTAGGATTCAGCATCGCCCTAAACCCTACGCAAAATGGTGAAAACGATGGACACGAGAATCACAGCTTTGAAAGCTGCTCTCAAGGCTGTTCCAACGAATCCGGGAGCCGCTGAGCGGCATCTACAGCCCCTCGCTGAAGAACTGCCCGCCGCTACCAAAAGACGAAGCCTTTCTAGAAAGCAGCAACTGGTGGTGTATCGAAAACACCACTTCCATTGTTGTTACTGTGGTCGAGCCACGGTGCTGCACGCGGCACTCGAATACCTCAGCGCTATGTTCCCCAAAATGCTCTCGTATCACCCGAACTGGAAACGCTCGGCGACCCACCCCCTCTTTCCTGACATTACAGCTACCTGCGATCACGTGGTACCACTGTCTCGTGGTGGAGAACACGACCCGGACAAAATCGTCACCGCCACCGGAAAACACGAGCCGGACAACATCGTCACCGCCGATGGAAAACACGAGCCGCGTAATATCATCACCGCCTGTGCCCGGTGTCAATACATGAAGGGCGACTGGCTTCTAGAGGAGCTAGGGTGGCGAAAGCGGGAAATCACGGATTCAGAATGGGACGGTTTGACCGGACTCTTCTTCACCGCGTTCAAGGCAAGTCCCGTCCCGGACAAGAATATATCTGCGTGGATAAAGGAATTGGAATGCCAAGAGAGGTAATATAATAACGCGAGACCTTGACCGTGCACCATCTCTAAGTGCTGACTTCGAGGATGTTTAAAACTGACAGGGTGGCAAAAAAGAGTTGTTGCCATGGAGGTTAAATTAGGCACAAACCGACCCCGCGCAGCCGAGCACGCCAAACTCTCCGGATAGCTTTACCCACTACGCGAGCCTCAGCCGCCGAAAGCATGTCACCCTTGGCCATGTTGCACACGAAGCAAGAAAGAGCCAGATTCCCCGGTTCATACGGGCGAGAAGAGTCAATCCGGTCAATGTCCCATGACACGCAGTAGCCTCGCCGCCGCTTGATCCTCAACTTCTTTATCTCGGCAAAGGTGAGTCCACAGTACGAACAGCAATCGTCTTGCGACTCATACCAGGCCACAAAATCCTCCATGGTGATGCCAAGACGGCCCTTTGCCAGCTTCTTCTTGTCTCGATAGCGAGCCTTAGCACGCTTCGTCTTATCCGAGAAGTCGCACCACACACAGGATCGCGCTCGCTTCCGAAAGCAATCCTGCGGGAGTGTCTCGCCGCAGGCTGGGCAGAGCCTATTCGCCATCCTTGATGCCTGAACAACCGCGCTGTGCAGCAGTATAGCAGTAGGCTTGAGCCCCGTAGGGCGTCTGAAAAGGTCTGCAACGCAGGGCGACAGCTTTCTATAGATCCTCCCACCGAGGTAGAAGCTCGAATAGCGGGATGCCTATGTCACACTGCTGGCAAATATAGCCGTAGTTTTTGTCTGGAAGAATTTCTGGTGTCATTCGGCTCTTACATTCAGGACATGCTACCCAAATACCAAGTTGCCTGAATGTGTCAAAGGGAAGTGTCTTCGGGTCGTTGCATCTGGGACAATTTTGAGTAACGAAACCACCGCTCATGCTCTGCACCAAAACGGTCTCCTGCCTGCATTTTGGACACTCCGAATCACCGGGAATGCGGACGGGGTAGACCTTCCAGAAGCCACGAATGTTCGGGTCAAGAGGATGAATTTTCATCTTCCGCCACCCTTCAAATTTGCAGGTCCTTGGGAAAACTAAAAAACATGGCAGCCCTCATTCAATCAAATCCGCCTCCCTTAGTGGCTCCATAACGCCGTTTTGCAGTTTGCTCTTGTCGAACCCCTTCTCCGACTCGGCGCGGAGCGTGACGTTGACCTTGCCTGCTAGGTCCGCCAGATTCGCAATGGCATTCCACGCCGTAAAGAGAGCGTCTCGATCCGCAGAAAAGGTTATCTCGATCCTTTTCTCCGTCGCAATGGGTGGGGGTGTTACAGACGGTCCTACACCCGGTGGGGGCGGAACACCAGGAGACGTGGTCGGCGATTCTGTACCGCCGCCTGCTCCCTCGCCTTCGGTCGGCGCACCAACCGTCGTAACAAGCGCAGGCTGCGGCATGGCGGACGGCAGCATGATGAAACCGGTATCCAGGTCGATCTCGTCATCGGCCACGCCCGTACCGAAGCGGGCCCGGTCGAGTGCAACTTTGAACTTTCCGTCTTCACCGAGTTCAGGGGCGGAACCCGAGACGTAGCCCAGAATCCCTTCTTTGACGCCGCGCGCCACGGCCTTGCGGACCACTTCCTGCGAGGTCAGCCGAGTGAAACCCGGGAACGAGTAGAAGCCTTCAACCACGTCCGAGAGGCGGATGCCGAGACACAGCGGTTCACCTTCGCCCAGCTTGAACAACTCCACGATCTTCGTGGGCGCGAGGCTTCCGAAGACGCGCTTGTGAACGACGGTGAGCAACTCCATCACACGTTCGTGGACGGCGGCCTGCTTCTTGTCGTTGAGCGTAGTCTGAAGGGGACGGCCGCCCACCGATACCGCGTCGATGGCAATACCTCCCGATTCGATACGCGGCAACCACACCTCGCTGTAGAGTTTAAGGAACGCCGACTCCGCGGCCGCCTTCTCAGTGGATTCGCGTTCGCGCAGTTGGCTCTTCTGCTCATCCGTCAGGTTGAGCTGCTTGGCCTTCGCTTTGACCTGTTCGACAGCCTGCAGATACCTGACGGCGCGCCGCAGAACCTCGATCTGATCATCGGAAGGGATCGCCAAACCCAGGCCATTTTTATGTTTACGTGGTTTGTCGCCGTACTTCTCGAAGCACTCCTTGGCCTTTTCGTCCTGCGCGGACTTGGGTTTTCCGCTGAACTCCACGGGGAGGTAGGCGACCAAGAATCGCGGGTCCTCGTTCGGAATGTCCACTGTCTTTTCGGGCCACACGATGGCCTCGTGGTAACCCGCGAGTCGCTCTTCCAGCATTGCCTTGATTTTTGCCCGCACTCGGCCCTCATCGCGCGCGACGGCATCCGCCTCCTGTTCGACAAGTAGCGTGACGTTCGGGTCCTTCTTGAAGCAGTAGCGCACGCCATCGAAGTGAAGATAAAGGCACTGCTCCTTGAGTTCCTTTAGGCACGCGAGCGCTGTTGTGCTGTCGAGGTCGGGCCCGACGCAGACGGAAAGCAGTTCGGCCTCGCTGACCCCCGGAGGCAACATCTCCTTCGCTCCCTCGCGCCGTAAGCCGCCGAACGAATACATGAGAATAGCGGTTGTCAGTCGCGATGCATGGCGCTTGCCCGCCTCGGCGGGTGTTTCCTTGGCGCGGCGGTCATCGATGCGGCGCGCGCGGGCGTTGGCACCGACAAGATCGTGCTCCAGGACCGCCTGGAAGTCCGCCTGCTGGCCGACCTCCTTGAAGAACGCGAGACGCACCTCCGCGTCATGCATCGGCACATCGCCGGGGCCGAGGACCGCCTGGCTCTTGCCTTCCCGGTGCGTGACCCGCAGGCAGGCCGCCAGGAACCGCAACGCCCCGCGCGTGCGCTGGAAGTCGGGGATCGCGGCCCAGCGCTCGCGCATCAGGTCGATCAAGGCGGGGTGGAACGGGTAGGCCGCGCGCACCCGGTCCCGAAGCGCCAACCCTTCTTCATCGGCCTGTTTTGCCTCGGCCGTGCTCTGAGCGTAGGCCCGGCGCATCTGAGTGAAAACCTCCTGATATGCGGTTGCGGCGGGCGAGGCTTCCTCGGAACTGGGTATCTTTCCGAGCAGACGGCGCTGGATGACGGACATGATCTCGTTGCCTTCCACCGGCTCACGGCGCTGGTCCTTGCGTGCAGCCAGGTGGTCCACGGTCTGGAGTAGGTTCACGTACTCTAGCGATTCTCGTTTGCTCGACTGCAGGGAGAAAACGAGCGCGGTGTTCTTCGTGTTGCCAACCGCTACGGTCAGCCTTTGCAGGAACGTCAGCGTCTCGTCGCGCAGCGTGGTCTTTTCGACCTTCACGCCGCCTGCGCTGATGAGGTAGTTGAGCACCTCGTCAAGGAGGATCAGGTTCGGACCG